>OLQV01000196.1_pt1 | contig 62702 bp, 59 predicted proteins | sample 1672371 | NCBI WGS metagenome assembly OLQV01 (sample SAMEA3136676, study PRJEB25190) | human gut metagenome
AAAACTTCCGGAACGCACTTTCCAGATGCAGCTGCGCATTCGCCAGGGCAAGGGAATCCACCTCCTTCAGCCATGGATATTCCTTTTTATATCCGGCCGGTGTGTTCCGGAGCATCTTTTTTTCTTTCTGGTAATAGCTGATCTTATCTGCAAGCATCTGGTTATAGATAAAGCGGCTGCAGCCGATTGTTTGCTCTATCTGAACTCTCTGCTCTTTATTTGGATAGATCCTTATTTTTACGGCGCGGTTCATTCTTCTCACCCTGGCTTTCTATATACTGCCGTATCGTTTCAATCGTTGCTCCGCCTGCACTGAGCAGACAGAAGATCTGACCCCAGAATGCATCTTTCATGGTCTAACTCCATTATATTTATCATCCTTTTTCTTATATCGACGGATATGTATTTATGAACTAATTGTTCTTTTTCAGTATACTACATCAGGGAAAGGAGAACAAGTGTTTCTTTTATACTATAGAGATTTTTTTAAGCAGATATGCTCAGATGTGCAATTCATCTCCCCACCTGAAGAGGTGGGAGAATTCTTGCTACATTTGTTAAAAAAATTCCATCCGGACCGGGGTTTCCTGTCATGAAATATCATTCACCCCGACTGCCTGCTCCTGTATCTTATGGATCAGCTCCTCTGCATCCCGGGTCTGCCCCAGCAGTCCGTATACATTGGAAAACACCACAGCACCCAGAAGGATCTGCTCATAGGATCTGTGGTCCAGATAAAACTGGATCTTCTCCATGACCACAGCCATAGTCTCTTTCAGGATACCATAGCTGTCAAGAACAGCCAGCGCCTCATCGGTAGTCCCCGCCTCCAGGATCTCTCTGGCACATTCCAGAGAGCCCCCTGCACGGATGGCACTTGCACAGAGAACCTCCATCCTTCCGTCAGCACAGTGGGAATGGGTATTCATGATCCCGGCGGCAACCTTTACAAACTTACCGATATGAGCCACAAAAAGAATGCCCTTTACGCCCATATCAATGGCCATGTCAATGGTCTCTCCTACATAATTGCTGCACTTGATATTGTTCTCAAAGGGAATGGACATATGCTCCCTGAGATAATCCGCACCGTAATTCCCCGGTGTCACCAGGATATAGTTTTCTCCCTGGCAGAAATGCTGCTTCATCTCCACATGGATGCTTTCGATCAGAGCCTTCTCACTCATAGGCTCCACGATCCCGCTGGTTCCAAGTATGGAGATCCCGCCAAGAATGCCAAGACGGGGATTAAAGGTTTTCTTCGCGATCTCCTCCCCCTGAGGGACGGATACGGTAAGCTTCAGACCGCCCTCGTAGTCATATTCCTGGGCCGCCTCTTCGGCTTCCCGCAGGATCATGGCTCTGGGAACCGGATTGATTGCCGCTTCCCCCACGTTCTGGGAAAGTCCCGGCTTGGTGACACGCCCCACCCCGATCCCACCGTCCAGGATGATCTGAGGCCGGGATTTCTCTGTTTTCTGCTGCTGCCCGGCCTGTTCTGCCGCTGAAACAGAAAACTTCTCCGCTTTTACATAGACCAGGATCCCGTTGGTGGTATCCGGATCATCCCCTGCATCCTTCTGTACCGCACAGGAGACATAGGTTTCGCCCCGGGTAATATCGTGAAGCTGTAATGTAAGGGTGATCCCCTTTGGGGTATCAAGCTCTACCTCGGAAAGAGTCTCTCCCGAAAGCAGCATCCGGACTGCACCCCTGGCTGCCCCGGCTGCACAGGAGCCTGTTGTGTAGCCATAACGGAGGCGCTTGTTGTTTTTTATGACATACTGGTCTTCCAGTCCATTCTTCATATATACGATGCCCTCCTTTTCAGATTACCTTGTGCTCCAGCCATTTGCGGCTGTGGAAACGCCAGGTAAAAATGATCCCACGAACAGTCCAGTCTGCAAACATTCCGATCCAGACACCCATAGGCCCGAAGCCCAGTACACGGATCAGGAAAACACAGAGACAGAACCTGCATGCCCACATGGTACAGCAGGAGGTGATCATGGAAAACTTCACATCACCGGCTGCACGAAGACCATACCCCGGCACAAACGCCATTGTCCATACCACAGGCTTTACGATGGTGATCCATGTGATCATGTGGATGCACATTTCCGCACTGGTACTCTCCATTCCGCCAAGGATCGTCACCGGTCTGACCAAAATATACACGATCAGACAGCTTACGATAATAACTGCCTCTGCAATGACGCAGAGTTTTTTTATGTAATAGACCGCCTCATCCTTGCGGCCGGCACCAAGACACTGGCCTACGATGGTCATCAGGCCCACACCTACTCCGATGGCTGCGATACCATTCAGATTCTCAAGGATATTGGTCATTGCCTGCGCTGCGATGGCTGCTGTTCCCAGTGTGGAAACCGTAGACTGGATGGCAAGCTTTCCAAGCTGAAACATACTGTTCTCAATTCCCGAAGGGATCCCAAGTCCCAGGATCCGTCCGATCATGCTCCAGTCCGGTCGGATCTTCAGATAATCCCTCACAACGACAGGCTGACGATCCTTACGCAGCTGCCAGAGAACAACCACTGCACAGAAAATACGGGAAACCAGTGTGGAGATCGCCGCTCCTGCAACACCAAGGTGGAAAACCCAGATCAGAACCGCGTTTCCGCCAATGTTCATGATATTGGAGATCATGGAGATGGTCATAGGCCCCTTGGTATTCTCCTGGGCACGAAAGATCGAAGCCGCAGAATCATAAGCCGCAATAAAGGGGAATGACAGTGCCGTGAAAAAGAAATAAATTTCCGATGCACGCATAACATCCGCATCCACCGCACCGAAGATCAGCCTCAAAAGCGGCTTCTGAAAGATCAGACAGACTGCAGACACCACTACGGAGATCGCTGTGATGATAAAAAGCACCTGCCTGGCAGACATATTCGCCTTCTCATAATTCCTCTGTCCGATATACTGGGCGCAGACAATGGCGCCTCCCGCTGCCAGCGCCGAAAAAGCCTGGATCAGAAGCACGTTGATGGAATCCACCAGCGATACCGCAGAAAGAGCCGCAGATCCCACATTGCTGACCATCATGGTATCTGCGGTTCCCATTATCGAATTCAAAATCTGTTCCAGCACTACCGGCACCAGAAGATTACGGATCATCCGGTTGGTAAACATATGCTGCTGTTCCATTGTTACATCCTCCGCCTCACTAATTTATGACCTGACAAAGCAGAAAAAAACGTCTGTATTTTATCAATCACACTTTCTCTGACATTATACCCTTTTCCCGCTCTTTTTCCAATATATTTTCTGTGTTTTTTTATTATACAATTATGTTCCAAAGTCACTCGGATCACATCATACTTGTTAAGATGCTTTTTAAAGTCGGCCTCCCTGCTTATCTGCAATCCAGAAAACATCTGCTCAGAATCTGCGCCTTTACTATAATCCACAAGCTGTCCAAGGATGTTTCCTCTTGTACCAGCTCTTTTTTTATGCCTAATCGACATTTTCCTCCCCAAATGCTATACTATACCCGCAGGCCGCCTGATCTGGCTTTTGGCCTGCTAAATTTCAGAAAAGGATTTTTTTCTATGGAGAGAATTATTACCTATACGATCTCAACCGGGGAGTCCGGGGAAAATGTTCTTGGATTTCTTCGGAAGAAGGGTTTTTCCAAACATATATTGACTACTATGAAGCGGGCGGAGCATGCGATCCTGTTGAATGGGGAGCCGGCTTTTGGCAGGACAGTTCTAAAAGAGGGGGATGTTCTTCGGATCCTTGTTCCGGAAGAGGTCAATGAGTCAGATTCCTCTATCATTCCGGTGCCGCTGCATCTGGATATCCTGTATGAGGATGAGGATATCCTTGTGCTGAACAAGCCTGCTGATATGCCTGTGCATCCTTCTGCCGGGAACTATGAGAATACTCTTGCCAACGGTGTTGCCTGGTATTATAAGCAGCAGGGAAAGGCTTTTGTCTACCGCTGCATCAATCGGCTGGACAGGGATACCACCGGGGTGCTGGTGCTGGCCAAGAACCCTCTGAGCGGGGCTCTTCTCTCTGCCCAGATGAAGCAGCGCCAGATCCGACGTACTTATCTTGCCCTTACTGACGGAATCCCGCCGGAAAGGGGGACGATCTCCGCTCCTGTTGCCAGAATGGATGCTTCTGTGATCACAAGGGAGGTTAATTTTGAGCGTGGGGAGGCTGCTGTAACTCATTATGAGCGTCTTGCTGTCAGCAACGGATATGCTCTTGTGGAGCTGCATCTGGATACGGGGCGGACTCATCAGATCCGGGTGCATATGAAGTATATCGGCTGTCCGCTGCCGGGGGATTTTCTGTATCATCCGGTTTTTGACCGGATCGGACGCCAGGCCCTGCATTCCTTCCAGCTGGAATTTGCCCACCCGATCACCGGGGAGCCTATGTGTTTCCTAGCGCCTGTGCCTGAGGATTTCCGCAGAGCATTTGCGCAGTAAAAAAAAATCAGCTGTCCGGTACGTGTTTCCTGCACCGGCAGCTGATTTTTTATTGTTGTTATTTATTTTTTTTGTAGATCACAAGGAGTCCTTTGAGCAGAAGGTCCTCATCCAGAATGATTTCTTTCTTACAATGAGAAATGATCTTTTTTGCAAGACCGCCTGTTGCGATCACGGTTGTTTTCTCACCAAGCTCTTCTTCCACCCGGTCTATGATCCCGTCGATGGCTGCTGCGTTGCTGTAGAGCACGCCGCTTTTCATGCATTCGATGGTATTGCGCCCGATCACATGCTTCGGGGCATCGATGCTGATCCCGCTGAGCTGGGATGCTCTGGCTGTCAGTGCATCCAGGGATATTCCGATACCAGGAAGAATCATTCCGCCAATGTATTGCTTTTTACTGTTGACAACCGAAACTGTAGTGGCGGTTCCCATATCGATCACAATAAACGGAACCGGATATTCATTTAATCCTGCCACAGCGTCTGCCACAAGATCCGCACCCAGCTGTCCGGGGTTATCCATCATGATGTTCAGACCTGTTTTTACTCCGGGTCCCAGGACCATGACTTCTTTTTTGAGGATCTTTTCTGCTGCCAGCCTGGCAATGTTGGTGATCTGTGGGACTACAGATGAAATGATACATCCTTCTATGTCTGCCTTTTTGATGTGGTAGATTTCCAGTAAGGTTTTCAGGTCTACTGCATATTCCAGTTCTGTTTTTGTTCTTACGGTAGCAAGTCTCTCGATGAAATATGTTTTTTTGTCATCGATGCAGCCCACAACTATGTTGGTATTTCCAATATCAATTGCTAAAATCATAATTTTATTTTCCCTGTCTTTATGCTTTTGTCTTCTCACGGCTGATCTGTGCGGATGGGATCAGATGTGCCTTGGAAAGTGCAGCTCCCACTGCTCCTGTGATCACTGTGGAGGAAATCATTTCGCATACTGCGTTGATTCCTACCATGAGACAGCAGCCGATGATGATGTTATGACCACCCATCAGATTTTTTACATAATCGGTATTTCCAAACAGTCCTACAAGTGCTGACATGAAGAACAGGGTATTCAGGAATGCGGAAAAGAATCCGGTTACTGCACATGCCACATAGGTATTGCTGACCTTTCGCATGCCTTTAAAAATATATCCGAGGCAGATACCGTCCAGAAGACGTGGAATGAAGCGCTGGATAAAGGCAAATACCGGATTGATACCGAAAAGCACAACTCCCATTGCACTGGAGCCGCCTACTCCGATGCACTGGAGAAAGCTGGTCAGGCCGAAGATCGCACCTGCCACGGCTCCTCCTACGGGTCCAAGGACGACTGCACTGATGGCTACCGGGATCACGTTAAAGGAAATGGCCAGTGGCCCGATATTCAGATATCCCAGTGGTGTGTAGGCCATCAGCAGAAGGATTGCTGCCATCAGGCCCAGTAATGTAAGCTGCGCTGTTGTAAATCTGTTGTTTTTCATTTCTTCTCCTCCTTGTTACCGTTCCGCTCTGTGAATGTTTCCGGAAATACAGCATTTCCCGGCGTTTTCTGCGGATACAATACGGTGATGGAAAGCGGTGATCTTTTTGTTCCGCTTTTCGTTGTTAAAACCGGCTCTTCAACCGGCTCTGTAGCTATGCTTCTGCCTTTGTGGTAAGCAGAAGGATCTTATCCAGGATCTTTAACGCTGCATCCTCCTTGCTCATAAGCGGGAGTGACACTTCTTCATCCTGCGTGATCAGAGTCAGGACATTGGTATCTCCCTGGAATCCGGCGCCCTCTACCTTCAGGTTGTTGGCTGCCACCATATCCAGATTTTTCTTCTCAAGCTTGGCTCTGGAATTGCGGATCATGTCTCTGGTCTCCATGGAAAATCCGCAGAGGAACTGGCCCTGCTTTTTGTGCTGGCCCAGATATTTCAGAATGTCGTCTGTCCTCTCCAGCTCTATGAAAGCCTGATCGTCTTTTTTCTTGACTTTGTCTTCGCTGACCTGCTTCGGACGGTAGTCTGCCACTGCGGCAGCCTTAATGATGATGTCCTGTTCATCGCTTAAGCCGGTGACTGCTTCAAACATATCTCTGGCAGATGTCACAGGTACGACCTTCACAAAAAGGGGCGGCTCAATAGCAGTAGGTCCGCTTACCAGCGTAACCTCCGCTCCTCTGAGCATGGCCATTTTTGCAATGGCGTATCCCATCTTTCCGGATGAATGGTTGGTGAGACAGCGGACCGGGTCGATGGCCTCCTGGGTAGGTCCGGCCGTTACCAGGAGCTTTTTGCCGGCAAGGTCTTTCTGGAAGGCGGCTTCCCTCAGGATATATTCCAGAAGGGTTTCCGGCTCCGGCATTTTTCCGGCTCCGGTGTCCCCGCATGCCAGGTAGCCGCTGGCCGGTGTGATCACCTCATATCCGTAGGTTTGCAGCCTCCGGATATTGTCCTGCACCACAGGATTCTCATACATGGCGGTATTCATGGCCGGTGCAAGGATTTTTTGACACCTGCAGGCCATTACCGTAGTGGTGAGCATATCGTCCGCAAGGCCGTTGGCCAGCTTTCCGATCACGTTTGCACTGGCCGGTGCGATCATCACAACATCTGCCTTCTTGGCAATGGATACGTGCTCTACCTGGAACTGAAAGTTCCGGTCAAAGGTATCCACCAGGCATTTATTCCCGGTCAGTGTTTCAAATGTGATCGGATTGATAAAGTTCGTTGCATTCTCTGTCATCAGTACATGGACATCTGCATGAAGCTTATGTAATGCACTTGCCAGATATGCGATCTTGTATGCAGCAATACTTCCTGTGATGCCAAGAAGCACTGTTTTCCCTTTCAGCATCCTTCTCCCTCCTGTCAGTCAACCATACGGATACTCTCGATCACCGGCTGCTGATCCTTTGCAATAGTTCCGTTGCCGTCTGTCGGCTTGGCATCCTTGCAGATCTGATCTACAATGTCCATCCCGGAGGTCACGTGTCCGAATGCAGCATAGTCGCCATCCAGATGTGTGGAATCGGACTGTACGATAAAGAACTGAGAGCTTGCGCTGTCCGGATCTGTGCTGCGGGCCATGGAAATGGTTCCTCTTACATGAGAAATATCGTTCTTCACTCCATTGCTGGAAAATTCGCCCTTGATGGTATCCTCTGCTCCGCCGGTTCCGTCTCCGTTTGGATCTCCGCCCTGGATCATAAATCCGTCAATGATCCGGTGGAAGGTCAGACCGTCATAAAAATTGTCCTGTACCAGCTTTACAAAATTTGTGACTGTGATAGGTGCGGTGTCTGCATCCAGCTCTACATCGATCTCACCATAGTCCTTAACTGTGATGGCAGCATGATGGGTTCCTGTCAGCTGCTGGCTGGTATCAATCACAGTTGTTCCTGCCATCTGGGCATCCTCGGAACCATCGGAAAATTCTCCGTCTGCGCTGTCTGTATCCTCTGTACTGTCTGCAGAGCTGTCTGCAGAAGCTTCGGTTTCATGTGAAGTGTCCTCTGCATCACCGGAAGCCTCCTGATCATCGGCGCTTTCTTCATGGTCTGAAAAGCCTGCCGCCTCAGCCTCCTCCTCGGATACTGCATTGGCTGCTGTCTCTTCATCTACGCCTGTCTGTCCTTCTGAGGTTTCTTCCTCCAGAGATTCTTCCTTCTGGTCTGCTTTGTCAGAAGTACTGTCTGTGCTTCCGCATCCGGAAAGCATTCCTGCGGTAAGAGCTGTCGCGAATAATACGGCTAAAACCTTACGTTTCATATTTATAAGTCCTCCTTATCAGATCCCGAAAACGCCTGTTCCGGCATTTTCAGGTGAGCTTTTCACTCTCCCCCTGTAAGCTTTTCTCAGTTTAACATCATCTTTTCATAAAGTCAACTTTGCACGGAACCAGGTGCAGGATTCCCTTTGTTTTGCCTTGTATCTCTTCCGGTTCTCTGCTAAAATCATGTATGGAGCTTATTATGGGCTCCGTACATATAAGAAAGTGAGGAATCAACATGGAAAAGATCACAAGTTTTACCATTGACCATATCAAGCTTCAGCCTGGCGTATACGTTTCACGTAAGGATCCGGTTGGAGATCAGGTGATCACTACCTTCGATATCCGTATGACTTCTCCCAATGAGGAGCCTGTTATGAACACAGCCGAGCTTCACGCCATGGAGCATCTGGCAGCTACCTTCCTGCGGAACCATAAGGAGTTTGGCCCGAAGGTCATTTACTGGGGTCCTATGGGCTGCCGTACCGGAAATTATCTTCTTCTTAACGGGGATTATGAATCCAGAGATATCGTTCCGCTGATGATCGAGATGTTTGAATTTATCCGAGATTTTGAGGGTGAGATCCCGGGAGCTTCTCCCAAGGACTGCGGAAATTATCTGGATATGAACCTTGGCATGGCAAAATATCTGGCAAAGAAATTCCTGAACGAGGTTCTCTACGATATCAAACCGGACCGTCTTGTTTATCCGGAATGATCTGCGGGTACGATCCGCTGGCATGATCCTTGTGTTCTGAACGGACTATATGCCGAAACAAAAAAACAGGCTGCCTGTATCGATGTATTTCATCAGATACAGCTGCCTGTTTTTTATTATATCAAGGAGATATCTGCAATTGAAGCAGGATCAGGATTTCCCTGATCTGGTCAAAGCCTGTAGTCTGTGCTCTACTGTGCTGCTTCTGCGGTAGTATCTGCTGCAGTAGTATCTGCTGTCACTGCGCCCACCGGCGGTGTTGTGCTGACATAATCACCGGATGCGTAGCAGGTCTGGCCATTATAATCCACACGGATCCATCCATTGTCACAGACACCGGTACACTTCAGGGATTCTCCGGAAAGGACACCTGCCACAAATTCTGCCTCTGCATTGGCGTCAGAACGTAAATTCACACCCTCCACTGCATAGTAGGTGGCATCCTGAGCCTGTACGTTGATGCCGCTTGGGGTCTGCTCCGTAGCTGCTGTCTGTGCTGCGGGATCTGCTGCCGCTGCTGCTCCGTCTGCTGTGGAATCTGCTGCCGCTGCTTCTGGTGTAGGTGTTGCAGTTGCCTTCGGCTTCTCTGTGGGCTCCGGCGTCGGTGTGGAATCTACTACTGTTACCACTGCATCGGTTCCTTCCTCATATCCACAGCCCTGTGCAAGGAAAGCCGCGCCTATTATCAAAGCCATAATACATTTTTTCTTCATTTTATCTGATTCCTCCTTATACGCCGGTAAAAAATTCTCTGCGTCCAATATACACGATTCTGCAATATTATGCAAGTCCTGGCCGGTTCTTTCACATATTTACCGGCTCAAAAAGCACCCGGACAGTTCCGCCGCAGATCATTCCCAGATCTCCTGCCCCCTGTCCCAGCTCGTAAACCTTTGTTTCCGTATTTCGGATATTTACTGCGTGTTTTCCGGCTTCAAACTCCACTTTTCCGCCGCCGATGCTTCCTGCCGTGCTTCCGTCCCGGAATACGAACATCTTGCTCCCAGTTCCTCTTGGTGAGGAGCCCTTCTTCTCGATGATCGTGACCATGGTTCCCGGTGTCCTGCGGCGTACTGCCGCCTCCACCTCCTCATCACAGTAGGTGCGGAAATGCCGGTTCTTTTCCTGCACGATCTCTGCCATGATGCTCACGGCGATCTCAGCCGGCATCTGTCCTCCGATAGGAAGTCCGATGGGGGCATGGATCTGATCCAGCTGTTCCTCCGTAAAGCCCTCTTTCAGGAGCTTTTCCCTGGTGATCCGCACCTTTGTCCTGCTTCCGATCATTCCGAAATATGCAAAGGGTCTCTTAAGGATCGCTCTTGCACAGGCAGAATCTCCCAGATGGCCTCGTGTCACCACTACATAGTAGGCATTTTCATAGGGAGGGATCCTGTCGGACAAGGTATCAAACTCTCCAAAGATCCTCTCATCTGCCATGGGAAATCTTTCCTACGTCACAAATTCCTCCCGGTCATCCATGACTGTTACATGAAAGCCCAGCATCCTGCCGATCTCTGCTACCGGAAGAGAAACATGGCCGCCACCCAGTATGATCAGCCTGGGATTCTTCTCGTAGGTTTCCACAAATATCTCCCGGTCTCCGTTTTTCACAACGCCGGTTTCCACGGCTGCTTCCACGGAAGCCTTCAGGAATTCTTCTGCTTCTTTATTTCTTTCTGCTCCCTCCGGATAAAAAAAGCTTCCTTCTTCCGAAAGATATTTCAGCCCGGCATCCTTTCCGTTCAGAAGGATCCCTGTTTTTACACGCCCTCTTTTTTCTACCACATCATATATTGTCTGATACATTCTCTGTGTCCTTTCTGTCCGTCTTTCGCTGTTTATTCCGCGGCAAGCTCCTTTACCGCCCCGACAGCAGTGTCCACCTCTTCTTCCGTATTAAAATAAGAAAAGCTGAAGCGGACGGCTCCTGTTTTTTCGGTTCCCAGTGCTTTGTGCATCAGCGGTGCACAGTGGCCGCCGGCTCTTACACTGATCCCGTACTCTTCATCAAGGACCATGGCCACCTCTGCCGAATCCATCTCTGCAATATTCAGAGTCACCACAGGGGAGCGTTCTTCCCTGGAAAAATCCCCGTACAGGGTGACTCCCGGAATTTCCTTTACCTGGTCATAAAAACGCCACATCAGCTGCTGCTCTCTTTTTCGGATCTGTTCTGTTCCAATTTCGGTAATCCAGCTGATGGCTGCGCCAAGACCTGCGATCCCGTGGCTGTTCAGGGTGCCTGCCTCCAGTGCCTCCGGCATATCCTGCGGATGCTCCCTCTGAAAGGTGAGGACACCGCTTCCTCCTACCTTCAGAGGCTCCACAGATACCCCCGGCCGAACACAGATGGCGCCTGTGCCCTGGGGTCCCATAAGGCCCTTATGTCCGGAAAAGCAAAGAATATCTATATGATCTTTTTTCATGGAAATCGGAAATACTCCTGCTGTCTGGGCAGCATCCACAATAAAAAGCTTCTGGTGCTTCTGTGCGATCGCACCGATGGCGTGGATATCATTGAGATTTCCTGTCAGATTAGAAGCGTGGGTACAGACGATCACCTTCGTCTCCGGACGGATGGCTGCTTCAAGCTCCGTAAGGGAGATCCGTCCCTTGCGGTCTGCCGGCAGGATCGTAAGCTCCATGCCTTTTTTTTCCAGGCGGTACAGCGGACGGAGCACACTGTTGTGATCCATCTCCGTACAGATCGCATGGATAGTTCCCTCCTCTGGATGAAGTGTTCCCTGCAGGGCGATATTGAGCGCTTCCGTGTCATTGGATGTAAAGGCCACACATTCCGGTCCCCATACGTCAAACATCTCTGCGATCTGGCATCTTGTATTAAAAATAAGCCTTGAGGCTGCCATTGCTTCGCCGCTGCTGCCCCTTCCGCTGTTTCCTGCATGCTGCATGGCTTCCACCACAGCACGCGGCACACAGTCCGGCTTATGAAAGCTTGTAGCCGCGTTATCCAGATAAATCATTTCATCCTCCTTGTGATTTTTATCAAATACCTTTATAATAAACTCTGGCTTTATTTTATACTATCCGAGGAGGTTTTCCAATGAAAAAAACATCTTTTTTCAACAGCCTGCCATTTAAGCTGTTGGTCGCCGTGATCCTGGGGATCATAGCCGGGCTTATCCTGAACCGGTACAGCACCAACGGAATCTCCATGGCAGTTCTTAATATCACAGTTACTATCAAGTACATTCTGGGCCAGCTCATTACCTTCTGCGTGCCGCTGATCGTGCTGGGATTTATCGCTCCGTCCATTACCAGGCTTGGCAAAAATGCTTCGCTGATGCTGGGTGTTGCGGTTGTCCTCGCTTACGGCTCCTCTGTTGGCGCAGCGCTTTTTTCCACAGCCTCTGGCTTTCTCATCATTCCACATCTGTCCATCCATTCCTATGCTGCAGGACTGAAGCGGCTGCCGGAGGTGATCTTTGAGCTGGAGATCCCGCAGATCATGTCCGTTATGAGTGCTCTTGTTTTTGCAATGATGCTGGGACTTGCCGCCACCTGGACAAAGGCAAAGTTGATCACTGGGCTCCTGGATGAATTTCAGAAAATCGTTCTTTCTCTGGTGGCTCGGATCATCATCCCCATTCTTCCGCTGTTCATCGGCACTACCTTCTGCGGCCTTGCCTACGAGGGAACCATTACCAGACAGCTGCCTGTTTTTCTGAAAATCATCGTACTGGTGCTTGCCGGGCATTTTATCTGGATGGCTCTTCTTTACATCCTTGCAGGCATCTATTCCGGAGAAAATCCTCTGGAGGTTGTCCGCCATTATGGTCCTGCCTATCTGACTGCCGTAGGGACCATGTCATCTGCAGCCACACTGGCCGTTGCACTGCAGTGTGCCTCCAAGGCAAAACCACTTCGTAAGGATCTGGTCAGCTTCGGGATTCCTTTGTTTGCAAACATCCATCTCTGTGGCTCCGTCCTGACAGAGGTTTTCTTCTGTATGGCGATTTCGAAGATCCTGTACGGTTCCGTTCCCACACCGGGTACCATGGTTCTGTTCTGCCTTCTTCTGGGTATCTTTGCCATCGGAGCTCCCGGTGTTCCCGGAGGAACTGTCATGGCATCCCTTGGCATCATCACCGGGATACTGAAATTCGACAGCTCCGGCACTGCATTGATGCTTACCATCTTTGCACTGCAGGACAGCTTCGGTACCGCATGCAACGTGACCGGCGACGGCGCACTGACACTGATGCTTACCGGCTATGCAAAGCGCCATCATATTGAGGAGCAGCAGCTTGATGTGGAATTGTAAGTTCGGAGCTAAGTCAGGCGGATATTTGCGATCCGATCCGCTTCGTTGCTTGCTCATAACCGGATATCAAGCGAATATCAACCAAATATCAAAAATGCCGCAGGCTTCAAAATGGCTCTGCGGCATTTCTGTGTATTTCTATATGTTTCTGTCTGCTTCTGTAAGTTTCTATATGCTTTTGTTGTTTCTATATGTTTCTCTGTTTACGGACGAATCACTTTTCCTGCTTTTGTGAGCTTTTCCGCTATGGTATACATATTTGTTACGGTTCCCACTGCCGGTTCCTTCAGTCCATAGAAGTTCACGCAGGTTCCGCAGGTTAGGATCTCGGTTCCCTGCTCCTGTAAGGTCTTAAGGTCTTCGATACATGGTGAATCCTGTGCGGTAAGTCTGGCTCCGCCATTATAAAACAGCATAACTGACGGCGGTGTCTCCAGCTGTGTCAGCGCATACACAAATCCCTTGATCAGGATCCCGCCAAGCTCCGGATCTCCATCTCCCATCTTATCGGAAGTGATGGCAACGGTATAATCTCCCTGCGGAACAGCCGGTGTGCAGACGATCTCAGGCTCTGCCTGGCTTCTTGCAGCAGAATCAGATTTTACTGTCATATTGATCTCGTAACCACCTTCTGTTTTTCTGGATACGAAGCTGCATCCGGTACTTCCGGCAAGTCTGCTCAAATTGTTTACTGCTGTTTCATTATCTACCAGGATCAAGATCTCGTCTCCCTGCTCTGCCTTGTCAAGGATCTTCTTGGTCATCACAACCGGAATCGGACACTGTTTCCCCATTGCATCTACTGTGTACTTCATACTCACTCCTCCTGTATTCTGTGATTTTTTTATAATTGCTGTTTTATCATTATTGCTTTTTCGCTGTTTTCTTTTCTTTGATCTTTTATTTCTGCTCCAGCTCATGGGCCTGTTTGAAGATCTCACAGGCGCCTGTGTTTACACATCTTTCATGCGCGCAGTCCATAAAGATCAGTTTCCTGCTGCTGTCCTCCTGCCGTGTATACTCACAGCAGACGGTTTCGCCCCCGTTCATAGTACGGCAGAAACCGGATATAAATTCCTCTTCGATCTCCATTCCTATCCCTCCGTCGGATTCTCAGTAATCTGGGCAGGTGTGATCTCCTCCAGCATTCCTGTTTCATTGTAGGCTTCAAACTGTTCCTCGATCTTTCCAAGGATATCTGCATACTGACAGAAGGCCTCCGCCAGCTCATCCCTGTGTTCCGGAAGCTTCTTGTAACAGACACGGTGCTCCATACTTGCCCAGAGATCCATGGTCATCGTCCTCAGCTGGATCTCCACCGGAAAATACTCCATGGTATCCAGATAATACACCGGAACTGCAATGATCACGTGAAAGCTGCGGTATCCATTAGGCTTTGGATTCTGTATGTAATCCTTTTCCCTGATAAAGATCAGCTCACTCTGCCGCTTCAGCGCATTTACAAGATTGTATATATCGTCAATAAAGTAGCAGATCACACGGATCCCGGCGATATCCCGGAGATGATCCTTGGCGTTCTGCACACTGTCCGAATGTCCCAGCTTCTCCAGCTTCTTTTCGATGCTCTTCTTGGATTTGATCCGTTCCTGGATATTGTGGATCGGAGATACGGAAGACTTCTGATACAGGCTTCCGTTGAGCACCTCAAGCTTGGCGCGCATGATCTGACATGCGTTCTGATATGGCTGGATACAATCGTAATACTGTTCGTTTGTCATGAAAAACCCTCTTTCGCGTTTGCTCAGAATATACTTGTATCTTACCGGACAAATGTGAGCAATCTGTAGTGATTTCCTAAGATTTTCCTGACAATTTTATTAAAAATCTATAAAACCTCCGGCATCAGTCTGAAAGCTTATGGATAAAAAGACCACTGCGGAGCTTCGGTTCAAACCAGGTGCTCTTTGGCGGCATAAGCTTACCCTCGTCTGCGATCGTCATCAGCTCCTCCATGGATGTAGGATACATGGCAAAGGCAGCTCCTCCTGTCTCATCTGCAGCTGCTGCCAGATCCTTCAGCCGGTGGTTTCCTCCCATAAAGCGGATCCTCTCATCGGTACGCGGGTCACTGATCCCCAGAACCGGACCCAGGACCTTATCCTGAAGAATAGACACATCCAGCTGCCCTACGCTGTCTTTACCCGCATAGATATCCGGATATGCCTTCAGATGGAACCATTCTCCGTCTACATACAGCCCGAAGCAGTGTTTCTCCACCGGTTTACATGGAAATCCCGGCATTGCCATCAGCTCAAAATTAAACTTCATGCTTCCGATAAAGGCTTTGGGTTCCATACCCTTGATATCCTTTACGATCCTGTGATACGGAAGGATGGTCAGCTGGTCATACGGAAATACCACCGACAGGAAAAAGTTAAATTCTTCTTTTCCGGTGTAGTCCGGATGCTCCGCTCTTCTCTTCTGTCCAACCTTTACTGCGGAGGCTGCTCTGTGGTGGCCATCTGCAATATAGATAGAGGAGATCCCGCCAAAAAGACTATGTATAGTCCGGATCTTTTCTTCCTCATCTACGACCCATACACGATGTGTGATCTCATCATCGGAAGTAAAATCATACACAGGAGCATGTGCATTTTTCCATTCTTCCATAAGAGTAAGAAGCTCTGCCGGATATCTGCACGCCAGAAAAATAGGGCCTGTGTTGGCATCACAGACATCCACATGACGGATGCGGTCCTGCTCCTTATCCTCTCTTGTAAGCTCATGCTTTTTGATCACACCATTCATGTAATCATCAATGGAGCTGACACCTACGATCCCGGTCTGGGATCTTCCCTTACGGATCAGTTCATACAGATAATAGTTCGGTTTCTCATCCTGGATCAGGATCCCTTCTTTCTGGAAACGATCCAGATTTTCCCTTGCCTTCTGATAAACCATCGGATCATAAAGATCGGTTTCCGGATCCAGATCCATCTCTGCACGGTCTATATGGAGAAAAGATTCCGGATTTTTTTCCCCGATCTTTCTCGCTTCCTCTCTGCTGACTACGTCATAGGGAAGTGCAGCCACCTTTTCTGCTTTTTCCGAAGCAGGTCTTACTGCCCGAAATGCCTGAAATAAAGCCATTATATTTTCCTCTCATTCCTGTCCGGCTATACGCCGGACTTTCAAATCATCCCGTCCATTCTAACACATATCAAAATTTCCCGCAAACCCTTATCCGGCCCGTTTAAAGTCACTGTTCACTCCGTTCTCAGTAACACACTTCGCGATGCACAGAATTTATGCTAATCGCATAAATTCGCGCGGCCCGTCTTATGCCTTACGTTTGTTCAGCTCCGGCAGTACCGTTGCCAGCATGGTAAAAAAGCATGCACAGCCGCCTACAAGGTTGGAAACTGGTTCCGCCCAGAACACGCCGTCTGTTCCCAGGCCATTCACGTGAGGCAGCAGGAGCGTCAGCGGTACCACGATCACTACCTTTCGGAACAGAGAAAAAAAGGTAGCCTTTTTTGCCTTTCCAAGTGCTACGAACACACTTTGTCCGGTAAACTGCAAGGCCATAAAGCAGAAGCCGAAAAAGTAAATATGAAGGGCAGGAACTCCCTTTTCCAGAAGCCCGGGATCGCTGTTAAAGATCCGGATGAAAAATTCCGGAAGCAGCTTCAGGATTCCCCAGCCTGCCAGGGTATAGATCACACAGACAGCTGTAATAAATTTAATTGCTTTTTTGACTCTGTCGTATGCTTTTTCTCCATAATTGAAGCTCATGACCGGAGAAGCACCTGTAGTAAGCCCATGGACCGGCATGGTGAAAATGTCACGGACAGAATTTAAAACTGTCATGACACCAACGTAGATATCACCACCCCAGGTCTGGAGTGTGGCATTGCATACCACCTGCACAAGACTGTTTGTAAATGCCATAAAAAAACCGGACATACCCAGGCTTACGATACTGCCCACTCTTTTCCAGGAGATCCTCATGGCGCTTTTTTTCAGGTTCAGGATCGCCTTTTTTCCTGTAAGGAAGCGTAAGACCCAGATGGCGGAACAGAACTGGGAAATGATAGTCGCCAAAGCCGCTCCCCGGACTCCCATGTGCATCCCAAAGATAAACAGGGGATCCAGAAGAATGTTCAGTACAGCACCGATCAGTATCGTGAGCATCCCTGTGTTTCCAAAGCCCTGGCTGTTGATAAACGGGTTCATTCCCAAAGTGATCATCACAAACAGGGTTCCCAGAAGATAGATCCTTATGTAGTCTGCCGCATAGGAAAAGGTTACATCACTGGCGCCAAAGGCATAGAGGATCGGTCTGTAAAAGATAAGGCCAATGGCTGTCAGGATCACTCCTGTGCCGATCAGCATCACAAAGGTGTTTCCCATGAGCATTTCTGCTTCTTCCCGGTTTCCTCTTCCCCGTTCCATGGAACAAAGCGGTGCTCCTCCATTTCCAAAAAGATAGGTAAATGCGGTGATCAGGGTGATAATAGGAAAACACAGTCCCACTCCTGTCAGTGCAGTGGCTCCGATCTCAGGAATCCTTCCGATATAGATCCGGTCTACAATGTTGTAAAGGAGGTTCAGGATCTGTGCAATGATCATCGGCACAGCCACCTCCATAATGTTACGATAGACATTTCCTGTTGAAAAGTCTGTCTGATGTGTCTGCATTTCTTTACACCTTCCTGCTTTTTTACTATTGTAAATAATACTATATCTGATATGCAAAGTAAATATTTCCCTGTAAGGCTGCTGTGGAAATATCAGACGTTACTGTTTGTTCACTGTAATATCCCGCAAACTGTTTTTTGTGAGCGAAGATCACAGAAAACCCGAGACATACCGCGCGAACTTATGCGATCAGCATAAATTCTGTACATCGCGAAGCATGTTGCTGAAAACGGAATGGACAGTAACTATCTGATTATCCGTGTATTTATTTCTTGCTATTTTTGTCTAAAAAAGTTATAATAAAGCCATAAAAACGGTAATGATTCCACGTAAAATCGGTCAAAAAACCACATCACTGGGAATCTGTTCCGCATGGAGGTATTTTTATGGATAATAATTATAAGGGCATGGCTGTAGGTGTTTTTGAGCTTGATAACCTGGTTGCCTGTTTTGTTGCTCTTGATGCTGCTTCCAAAGCAGCCAATGTCAGGATCCAAAGTGTTGAGCGTAACCGTCTGAAGAGTGGCGCCTGTGTCAAGATGCGTGGTTCTGTTTCTGACGTTAATGCAGCTATGGAGGTTGCGCTGGAGGCAGCCAAACCTCTTGGTAAGGTTGTTTCTCATACTGTGATCGCTTCTCCTTCTGAGGATACTGAAATCGCACTGAAGATGACGATCAATAAATAAAGGGGGCGACGGATTTATGAATTATGGTGCTTTTGGTTTAGTTGAGGTTGTTGGCAGCAGTAATGCGATCCTGGTGATCGACCAGATGCTGAAGACTTCTGATGTTTCTTTTCTTACCTGGCAGACGAAGTGTGGTGGTCATGCCACTGTTTTTCTGACTGGTGATGTTTCTGCTGTTACGGCTGCCGTTGACAGTGTAAAAGGGAACCCGCCTTGTGAGATCGTAGCTTCAGCAGTGATCTCCAATCCTTCCGGTGAGACGGTTCGTCTGGCTGAGGAAGAAGCGGCTAAGAATCATTTTATGTAGGAAATATCTATTTGTATATTTAATATTTAACAAACGTACGCAGGGAACCGCCCTGGCGTAGCGGGAAGGGCTTCGTCGTCCGCTGGCTTCTAAGGTGCTGCGGCTTCTGCTAAAACCATTCCAAAAAGTTCTGAACTCGCGTCCAGACGCTCAGACAGCAGAACTTTTTGGAATAACGCAGAAACCACACCACCTAAGAATCAGCAGGACTCCTGCAGAACATCCCACTACGCCAGGGCGGTTCCCTGCTGGCTTTTGTATGCATGAAATTGCCTCAGACACGGTGCTTTCGTCATTGATGCTCTGCTTCTACAAACTTCACACTTTCACTCTAGCCTATCTCCCCTTTCGCATGTCAGCAACTCTTTTCGCTATATTCTTTAAACTCACGCCTTCACTCTAGCACTCCACTCCTTCGCACGTCAGCCGGCGAGGTAGCGTCTGGTTTGGGCTGGCTCTGCAGGAGGGGTGCGCTTCTTAGGCGGTGGGAATCTGCGTTGCTGGAAAAAATCCAGCTGTTTGAGCGACGCAGGAGCGAGTTCTGGATTTTTTTCAGCGGTTTTAGCAGATTTCCAGCGCCTTAGAAGCCAGCCCCCGACGAAGCCCCAGCCCAAACCAGACGGTACCTCACCGGCGTCCGTCCGCAAAAACCACATCCACATCCACCATCTCCCGTCCATCCTCCACCTTCATCACAGCCACATCCCCCCGATGTACCACAACCACCCTCTTCCCTCCGACATCACCGGAAAGTTCCATCAGCTCCCCATAATACTTCTTCGAAAAAACACAGGGATTCCCCGTCTTCCCATCATGCTCCACACAGGCAATCCCCTTCCCATCTCTCAAAAACACATCCACCAGTCCAAAAACCGTCTCCCACCGCAACCACGGCTGATCTGCCACCGTAAACAAACAAGCATCCATCTCCCGGTTGACCCGCAGCCCGATCTTCAGTGAAGAAGATATCCCCTCATCCGGATGCAGATTATAAAGAAACCGCGTGCCAAGCTTCTCTGCTTCCTGCGCGATCTCCTCATACTGTGTGACAACTGTGATCTCACACCTGTGCCCCTGTTCCTCCAGTGCTGCTTTCACTTTTTTCAGTTCCAGGAGGATATGCCTGTACATCGGCATTCCGTCTATCCCGTACAGCAGCTTATTGCTTCCAAACCGCCGGCTGTTTCCTGCTGCCAGCATGATCAGTCCCAGTTTCATATCACCGCTCCACTTCCTTTCGATTCTAGTACAGCGAATATTAAGTAACCGCCATATTGACTTGCCTGATTTTTCATCTGCTGCGTTGTCGTCAATCGTCGTAGCCACCGCTACGCCTCATTCCTCCGCCTTGCAGATGAAGAAATCATCCTGCGTCAATATAGCAGAAACTTAATTTTCGCTGTACTAGCTGTTTACACTTCTCTGCAGACTGCCGCAGATCACCATGATTCCAGACTCCTGACCTTGTGCCATAAGCTTCTCCGCCACACAAGGATCCTCCAGAGTATCTGCCTTGTTCAGATACGCAAGAAATCTTCGTCCGTCCACTCCTTTTTGCAATCCATCTTCAGACCGGATGATCTTCCACACATCCATCCATGTCACAGGCTCATCTGTACGCTTTCCCAGAAATCCCGCCACATCATCCGGACGGTGTGCCGTATCACAGATCCTTTTGCCGATGCAGTCAAGACCGATCACTCCTACTACCATATCTGCAAAAGAAGGAATCACCGGCTCATGAACAGCCGGCACTTTAAGGGGTCGGCGCCTGGATCCGTCAGCTTCTACAAGAAGAAGATCACAAAAGCCGGGCAGCTTTTCCAGGATCTCCTTTTCGGGGCCGGAAATCTTTGGCTGCCCGGCCTTGTGATGAGCCGCGATGACGTATCCGTATTGTTCTATAAGCCGGCATGCTCCCGGAATGTCCTCTGCCTCCGCAAAAGGACGTTCCGGTTCCCATGCCATATGCGTGGTTGTGGTCACGATCACACGTTTTCCCTGTCCGGAAAATATTTCTGCCAGTCCAAGGATCAGACTGGTCTTTCCGCCGCCTCCTGTGAATGCCACAGTAAGCGCTTTTTCATTTTTCTTCATGACACACTCCATTTATCTTCTAACTTCTTTCAGGGACACCAGGCTCTGTATCGGTCACAGGTTCTCATTCCTCACAGCTTTCTCTGTTCCCGGAAGCACTCCGCAGGAAAGCAGCACCTCCAGAACTCCCCCTGCGATACACCTCGCCTTGTCTGAGATCGTAAAACAGTTTTTCTTCTGTTCTGCCCTTGGGTCAATATCCGCGATCTTCATTCCCTCAAAAACAGGGTAGCCGTCCCGGATCAGCCCCCGGATCACGCCGGAAATGGTAGCCTTCACCGGCGTATCACCTACCATGGCGATCACCTGGTCTTTTTCAACAAGATCTGCGATCTGACAGATGTTTTTCATGTTACCGGCTACCGGTGAATGGATCACACGTTCCTTTCCGATCCCTGCGATCAGTCCCGGCACTCCGGTATTCGGCAGGGCACTGCCTTTTTTTATAATCCTTCCCAGGTTATGGCCACGCATGGTCTCGATCACGTAATCCACATCCTCCCCTGCGGTAAAGCCCGGGCCAAGTCCCACAGTCAGTGGTGCCATATCCCTGCTGGTCCCAAGATTCTTTTTTGCAAGGATGGCATCGATCACTGCCTCCGGCTCCAGTTCGCGGATATATTTTCCATGGGTATCTGTCAGAAGGGGGATCTCTCCCTGTACCCAGCATTTCCTGCACTGGGTCCGGATATCGTTCTCCGTGATCCTCCTGCACACAACGCCTTCTACCTCTGCAGTTCCGTCATAAACAGCTTCACAGAAGGCTACATGACGGCGGATGGCACTTGGACGGTCACATTCCAGGATCAGGACCTGATAGCCACTCTGATGAAGCTTGTGGATCACTCCTGTGGCCAGATCTCCACCACCTCTCACAAGGATCATTTTATCAGTAAATGCCGCTGCTTTCATCTTCATACACCTGCCGTCCGTTTCCCGGCATTCCTGCCGCAAGAGTATCATAAAGCTCCGCATAGGTTGCATCCTTATACGGGGATACATAAAAGAGTCCCGCGATCCCGGCCGTAATTGCCGAAAGGACAGACCAGGGAATAAAGGAAAGATCCAGGATAAAGGTATCCATCTTCTGTCCGTTCATCATCTCACAGCTTTTTGCAAACACTTCCTTTGTGCTCATATCCGGATATTCCGCAAGAAGATAAGGGATCATCTTATATTCGTAGGATTTTACCACTCCGGGAATAATAAAAAGCAGCGTCCACAATACAAGATACAGGTCCCGTAAAAACATGGTTTTTACGATATTACTGTAATTTCCGGAACGAAATACACTGAGGAGCTTTCCGGGCCCGGGTACAGAATAAAGGTTCTCAATGTAAAAATCTCTTCCGCCTACCTCCAGAACATTTCCCACAAAGAAATGGAAAAGGACCCCGATCAGAGCCACCGTTACCATGGCACTGGCACTCAGAAGCGCAAAAAGCACTGCCAGTGGGGAACGAAATACATGACTGGCATAAGAGGTAACACCATTGATATCCGTACCCAGATGATACGTTGTAACACCGTAGTCCGGACTTACCGCATTTCCGGCACTGCCTGTGGCCGCACCGCTTCCGCCGGTTGCCATCACAATAGCCAGCACCAGACTTACCAGTACTGCTGACCAGTAATTTTTTTTGAATGCCTGTTTTCCGCGCCATTTCAAGTCACTGCGTTTCCAGCTGATTTTCTGTTCATTCATAACTTAACCCTCCATATATGCTTCACGGACACAGAGCTCTCTTCGTCCCTTCTGCCACAGCGCAGGCTCCAGCTCTGCCAGATAACCGCCGCCGTTTTTTACATGCCATTCATAAAAAGCCCTGGGTCTGTCCGCATATTCTTCCATAATGTTCATAATCGTACCGCCATGTATCACAAGAGCCGCTGTCTTTATGTTGTTACGGATACACTGTGTGACAGCCTTCTGAAATCCTGTAAGGCTCCGGCACTTAAACGCTTCTCGACTTTCTCCTCCCGGAAAAGGAAGCGTTCCATTGCTGTCGATCCATCTCTGATAATCCTGATTTCCGGAAAGCTCTTTATAATTTTTATTCTCAAACTCTCCAAAATCACACTCGGAAAGCTCTTCGATGATATGAAAGCTTTTTCCTGGAAAAAGGATCCCCGCAGTTTCCACACAGCGGCAGAGCGGACTTACATAAAGGGCCTCCGGCATGGGATAGGTCAGCTTTTCCAGAAATTCCTTTCCCTCCGTGCTCAGCGGTTCATCCGTTGTTCCGATATAACGCTGAAGCTTATTTCCGGGTGTCTGTCCGTGTCGTATCAGATATAATCTAATCATCCTTCAGCACCGTCCCAATCCCGCATACCACTCTTGTGACCCTTCTGCTTTTTGCAGCCAGTGCAGTGCACACCCGGCCAACAGCTTCTCGGTACTGCCGTTCAAAAGCATCCGCCGGAACGATCCCGTAGCCTACCTCCTCACTGACAAGGATCACATCCGGATCCTGCTGTGCCAGCTTTTCTGCCAGGCCGGTGAGATCTTCTCCTGCCTTCAGAGCTTTTCTTATGTATTCCTGAAATCCCAGAACACCCGCTGCCTTCAAAAGCTCCTCTTCTGTGATCTCTCCTCCGAATTTCCAGTCCACATCCGGGAACTGTGCTTTTGCATAGGCAGCTTTTCCCTGATATGCGCCTCCGATTATCATTTCCATATCTTTTTTACCTCATCCAAATCTTCATTACAGATTAAACGTGCCACCAAGAGCAAGCACCAGTGCCATCACAACCTCGCAGATGCAAAGGAAAAATCCGGAAAGATCACCTGTGGTCCCTCCAAAATATTTCAAAGCCATATAGTGATACCACCAAAATACCAGAAGTGCGCTGACAGCTGCCAGAACACCCAGGACCGGATCTACCCATATCATCAGCGCTGCAAGGATCACAAACATCGTGATAAGAACATTTCGCACTGCGATCTCTGACGCATTTCTGGAAAATTCTGCCACAGTCCCGTCTGTCCTTGCCTTGGGAAATGTGATCACACCGATCCCGGAAAGACACCTGGACATCATAAAGCCCAGGCTCATGATACAGATCCCGTTATAATTTCCAAGGAGCTGATCCCAGGCTCCCAGCCAGAGGATAAAATATACACAGGCTGTGATAATGGCAAATGCACCTGCATGGGAATCCTTCAGGATCTCCAGCCTCCTTGTGCGTTCCTGCCAGGAGCTTAATGCATCCGATGTGTCCAGAAGCCCGTCTACATGAATGCCGCCGGTAACAAATACCGGGATCACAGTAAGGATCACAGCGAGAAAAAATGGCTCCAGAGCTACGTGTACACCGAGGGCCCCTCCTGCAAACCAGGTCAGGATGCCGATGGCAGTACCCACAAAGGGGAAAAAGCACATCATATATTTTATGTTTTCCTTCTTCCAGTCCACCATGGGCATGGGGATCTTTGAAAACATGGCAAAGGCTGCCTTAAAACTGTTCCATAAGCTTTTCATGTTTCCTTTCCTCCTTTATGCCATACAGGGATCCCGTATACGACTTCCACAACCTCTTCTGCCATCTCTGCCAGCTTCTGGTTGATCTGTCCCAGTTCTTTTTTGTACTGTTCTGATTCTTCCTCGTAGAGGATCCCGTCTGAAAAGATCTCGTTGGTGACGATCACCACATGCTTTGCCTGGGAAAGAAGATTTTTCACTCCTTCTGTGATCTTTTCTGCCACCTCCGGGTGGAAGCCGCCTTCCCGGAACATCTCATTTGCAACCAGATTGGACATGCACTCCAGAAGGACCACGCAGTCCTTCGGGATGAGCAGCTCATCCAGCTCTGTATATCTTTCTATTGTCTCGAAGCCTTTTCCTGCACGCATGTGCCGGTGTCTGCGGATGCGCCTGTGGCTTTCTTCGTCAAAAGCCTGCATGGTGGCGATATAGATCCTTCTGGCTTCGCCAAGGGAAAGTACGGTTTCTTCCGCAAAAGCAGATTTTCCGCTTCCGCTGCCTCCTGTTACAACAACCAGCATATTATTTCAGCTCCTCGTACTGTTCTACATTGATATCACCAAAGGTACTCATGGAATTATATACTGCACAGGACAGATCCATCATCGGAAACAGTGCCACAGCTCCGGTTCCCTCGCCCAGGCACATGCCTGCGTGGATGATCGCTTCCTTGCCAAGCTCCTTCAGGATCAGCTGTGCTGCAGGCTCTTTGGATACATGAGACGCAAGGATATGATCACTTACCTGCGGGCAGATCTTTATTGCGATCAGTGCAGATACGCAGGAAATAAATCCGTCCATGACAACCGGCATTCCAAGTGCTGCTCCTCCAATGAATACTCCTGCCATTCCTGCAATATCCAGTCCACCTACCTTTGCCAGGACGTCAATGGCATCTGAACGATCCGGATTATTCAGGGCGATCGCCTTTTTGATCGCATTGATCTTCCGGACAAGCCCTTCACTGGTCAATCCGGCACCACGTCCGGTCATATCTTCCACCGGTTTTCCGAGAAGCACAGCTGCTACCGCACTGCTGGTGGTGGTATTTCCGATACCCATCTCGCCGGTTGCAAGAACCTGATAGCCTTTTTCCTTCAGCTCCTCTGCCATGGCAATTCCGGCTTCGATGCCACGGATCGCCTGACCTCTTGTCATTGCCGGCTCTCTGGTCATATTTCTGGTCCCATAGGCAACCTTAAGATCTGTACGGACCTTTGTATCTGTGACCATTCCCACATCTACAGGAAAAAGCTCTGCTCCACACTGACGGCACATCACACAGCAGGTAGTAGTCCCTTCCAGAAAATTCTCAGCCACAACAGCCGTCACTTCCTGTCCGGTCTGGGTCACCCCCTCTTCTACAACTCCGTTATCCGCACACATGGCAACCACTGCTTTTTTTTCCACACGTACCTCCGGTGTACCTGTGATACCGGAGATCTGTGTCAGCATATTCTCCAGCTCTCCCAGAGAATGCAGGGGCTTTGCAATACTGTCCCATCTCTTTCTCGCCCCCTCCATAGCCTTTTCATCCAGAGGGCGGACTTTCTTCACTGCCTCATCCAAAGTCATCATTTGCTACCTCCAATCCTTTTACCTGTGGTAAAAATAATAAATTTACTAAAGATATAATTCAACGCCAGCACGATAAATTGTGTGCAGAATTTTGCAAACATATCCCGGAATCCCAGGATCTCCGCCAGAAGCCATACGCCACCTACCTCAATGACCATGGTCACCAGACGGGCACTTATAAATTTCAGAAAGGGCCGTATATGATCCCTCCATGTTTCACAGCGGTCATGAAATACAAATCTGGAATTCACAACATAGGCAAACAGGATCGCCAGGATGATCGATATGATGTTGGCACTCATCAGCGGGATTCCCATTGCCCTCATGATATAAAAGCTTAACAGATTTACGAGAGTCGTACAACCACCCCAGAAAATATAACGGATCACATCATTTTCATAGAATTTAAGGATCCACTTTTTCATTGGTATCTCCTCCTCGTATGATCTTTGATACGATATATCTTGGACGGCGTTTTACTTCCTCATAGATCCTGGCGATATAATATCCGATGATCCCAAGGCTCATCATCACAGCACTTCCGATAAAGAGCATCACGATCAGAAGTGTGGTATAGCCTTCCACCGCATGCCCGGAAAAATACCGGACCAGAGAATAGACCAGAAGGAGCAGGGAGCACCCAAAGCAACCCACGGCACCGGCTGTTACAAACTGCAGCGGAAGTGTTGTAAATGCCACGATATTCCGAAACGCATAGCTGATCAGCGTTCCTGCAGACCATTTGGATTCTCCGGCCTCACGCTCCTGCACCTCAAAAGGTACGGAGATGCTTTTGAAGCCTATCCAGGATGATGCCGCCCGGAAAAACATGCTGCGCTCAGGCATGGCGAGAACACTCTCCACCGCTTTCCTGTCCAGCAGCTTGAAGTCGGAAGCGTTTTCCATATCAAAGCCGGTGGCACGGGACATGATCCGATAGAAAAATCCGGCACTTTTTCTGTGAAAAAGAGTTTCTTTTCCCCGGTTTTTCTTGATGCCCTCCACAACCTCGTAGCCCTGCTTCCAGAGCCGGTACATTTCCAAGAGGATTTCCGGCGGATGCTGCAGGTCACAGTCCATCACTGCCACCGCATCTCCGCATGCCTGTGCAAGGCCGGCCACGATTGCTGCTTCTTTCCCGAAATTTCTGGAAAAATGCACACCTGTCACATTTTTATCTTCCCTGGATACTTTTTCTATGGCTGCCCAGGTCCCGTCAGAGGAACCGTCATCTACCAGGACCAGTTCATAACGGATCCCGGCCTGCCCCAGGAGCTCTCTGAGAGTCCGGCAGGTTTTCTCCACCATCGGTTCCTCGTTACAGGCAGGCAAAACTACCGATAATCGGCTCATTTCTCCTGTTTTCCCCTTTCTTTTTGTTTTCTCTGGCGCCGGTAAGATATCACGATTCCGGCAAACAGGATCAGGCCGATCACCGTCAGTATCATTCCGGGCACAATATACGGTGTACAGTATCTGAGCGTGATCGTATGCCTACCTTTTTTTAGTTCCAGTCCCATATACATACTGTTTGCCTGCACAAGTTCTGTTTTTTCTCCATCTACATAGGCGGTAAAGCCTGCGCTGTAGGGAATGGAAAATACCAGGATCTTATCGGAAGTGGTTGTGATATCTCCACGAATGCAATTTGTCTCCGTTTTGATATTCTGAAGACTTTCTTTTCCAAGCTCCTCTGTCTGTTCTTCAACAGAAGCCATGGGCTGACATACCACATACAGATCATCAAAGGTATATTCTCCCGGCATGGAGAATGTCAGTGTCATAGTTCCTGCAGAATAGTTTTTATATCCCATATTCAGAAGAAAATTATGTCTTCCGCTGTAGCCGTTGTATTTATCTGTAAAGATCCGGATAGTCTTGTCCACAGAGCCCAGCGAAACATCCACTGCTGATTCCTTGCTTTCTTTCCAGTAGCGCCAGTTATTGTCTTCATAACGCACGGTATTCTTCTCATATTCTGTCATGGAATCCCATTTTTTATCACTGACCACTGCACGTGGAGAATAGGCATTAAAATCCAGATTTTTTGCCACAAGATAAACCTCTGCCTCCGGCTCTCCCTGATATCCGATCTGTACGGTTGCTCCTTCTTTGGCCACAATGATCTTTCCGTCTTTGATCTTACAGCCTTTTCCTGCTTCCAGTGTAAAATCTGCTTTCTTATCGTCAAAGGTGAGGTCTGTCTCAGGAAGACTGCTGTCCTCAAGGACTGCCCCCTGCAGGAGCGCCTGCTGCTTTTCGGTCACAGAAAGCTTTTCATACTTTTCTCTGGGGATCCAGGAATCATAGGTATAACCAAGAGGAAGGGAATCCTCGTCTTCGTAGATCCTGTATTTTTTTGTGACTTCTGCTTCACTGTCATAGCCGTATGGCAGATACCCATATCCGCTTTTTTTGATGGCAAAATATTTCACCGAGGCAAGACGATCCAGGATACTCCGTCCGTCCAGGCTGCTGTAATGATAATCCCAGGGGGTATTCAGATACATCTCATCAAAGAAACGGCTGATATTTCCATTGGCCACACTGAAATAATAGGAAGTACTGTTGGTTCCCATATACATGGCAGTGTTTACATAAGAGCCCGTTTTGTACTGGTCATATCTGGTAACCGCTGAATCGTCCATTGACCGGATTGCTTTGTCCGGTCCGGACTGAAGCTTCTCCAGTGCCTGATCCTTTTCCTCAAATTCTGACAGATAATCTTTTTCGTAAGAATACTGGTATGAAACATTCAGAAGGATGCTTGTCACAAGCACGGCCACGATCATTCCACAGAGATATTTTCCCTGTGTAAATACGTTTCCGTAGGAAACCACTGTAAACACAGCCAGGACCAGCATCATCAGTGCCATGATATTGCGTTCCGTACGGGCGGATTCTGAAAACAGTGCCAGCACGCCATATATCAGCAGCATCACAAATATCCGTCGTTTTTCCCTGATGCCCAGCGTAAACAGTTCCGGATATGCCTGTACCAGGATATATGCGATCAGCATTCCATACGCCCAGATCCATCGGTTGGACACGTATGAAAATCCATTCAGTACATGACCTGCAAAGGGGATCAGCAAAAACAGATTCAGAAGCACAAATCCCAGCTTCAGTCCCGTATATTTTTTCTTTTTGGAAAAGATCACAAACACGCCTGCCATTGCGACTGCGGAATATCCAGCAACTCCCCACTGGATCATATTTTCGCCGATCAGACAGCCGAGATATTTTTCGTAGTAAATGCGGTCATATAACAGCGGCACATAATTCTGCGCCTGAAAGCGCTCTGTTCCAAACAGAGTCATGACCACAGGTAAAAAGATCAGTGCAGCGATCATAAGTGCGACCAGATAAAAGCCAGCAAATTTCAGGAACCACTGAAATACATCTTTTACTGAACGCTTGCGGAATATTCCAAAATACCGGAAAGCTGCATACAGCACCATAAAGATACTGATCATATAAAAGAAATAAAAATTAGACATTGCCGCTACAGCCGTCGCACAGATAAAAAGGTATGGCTTTTCTTTTTTGTAAATCTTTTCAATTCCCATAAGGACCAGCGGCAGATAGATCATGGGATTGGAAAAATATGGATGCTTCATAGACGCATAAATGGTCCATCCTGCAAAAATATAAACAAGGCTTCCAAGAAATGTGGCCTGTTTGGGATTCTTGCGGTAAAAGCAGTAAATGCTGAATGTGATACCCGCCAGATAAATGCGGAGAAAGATCAGAATCTCATATAAGATCTCTGTGTCTTTTTCCGGTACAAAAACGGACAGTAAGGTCAGCGGATCACCGATCGCATAATAATGAAGTGTTGTAAGGATATCGGAACCGTATCCGATATGCATATCCCACATAGGAAGGGAAAGCTTATGCTCCGTCACCAGCGTCTGCAGAACATTCCGCAGATATTTTCCATAATAGGCCAATGCATTGATGTGCTGCGGAACACCGTCATGACTCCAGATCAGGGATTTTCCATTGAAATAAAAACAACTGTAAATAAACAGCGAGATCGCCGCAAAAACAATCGTATACAGAATATAAAAATCTGCTTTTTTCTCTTTCCGGGATTTCTCCTTCGAAAAAATTCTCTTCATATATGTCTCTCCTGTATATGAAAAAAGGCCTGCGGTGCGCTAAACACCGCAGGCCTGTCACCTAATGCTTAATCAGCAAGCACACTGTATAAACAGTAACTATTGATCAATAATTAGTCTTCTTTCTTATCTGCTCCGTAAAGAGTGATAAGTTTCTGCAGATACTCATATCTAGCCTGAGCCTCAGACTCGTTCTTAGCAAACAGTCTTGCAGCTTTCTCAGGATTCTGACGCTGCAGAGAATTGTAACGAACCTCACCGTTCAGGAAGTCCATATAGTTCTCCATATCCGGTGTCTTGGAATCAAGGCTGAACTTGTTCTCAGCAGCCGGGTTGAATCTGAAGTTGTGCCAGTATCCGCACTTAACTGCCAGCTCTTCCTCTGTCTGAGCTTTGCTCATACCTTTCTTGATACCATGGTTGATACATGGAGCGTAAGCGATGATCAGGGATGGTCCCGGATATGCCTCTGCCTCTGCGATTGCTTTTACAGTCTGGTTGAAGTCAGCACCCATGGAAATCTGTGCTACATATACATAGCCATAGCTCATTGCGATAGATGCCATATCTTTCTTCTTAGTCTCTTTTCCGCCTGCTGCGAACTGAGCGATCGCACCTGTCGGTGTAGATTTGGAAGACTGTCCGCCTGTGTTGGAGTAAACCTCTGTATCGAATACCATAACGTTGATGTCACGTCCGCTTGCGAGAACATGGTCAACACCACCGAATCCGATATCGTAAGCCCATCCGTCACCACCGAAGATCCACTGGGATTTCTTGGAGAGGAAGTCTTTCTGTGCAAGGATCTCGTTAGCCTTGTCACATCCGCAAGCCTCAAGAGCTGCAACGAGTTTCTCTGTAGCTGCACCATTTGTTGCGCCTACAGCATAAGTATCCAGCCATTCCTGACCAGCTGTCTTAACATCCTCGTTTGTTCCGTTAGCTACAAGGTCTTCGATCTTCTCTTTCAGACCGCCACGGATCGCACGCTGTGCAAGAAGCATACCATAACCGAACTCTGCGTTATCCTCGAACAGAGAGTTTGACCATGCAGGTCCCTGTCCCTTAGCGTTTGTTGTGTATGGTGTAGATGGTGAAGAGTTACCCCAGATAGAGGAACATCCTGTAGCATTTGCAATGTACATTCTGTCACCAAAGAGCTGTGTGATCAGCTTAGCGTATGGTGTCTCACCACAACCTGCACAAGCGCCGGAGAACTCAAGGAGCGGCTGTTTGAACTGGCTGCCTTTTACAGTTGTCTCTTTATATTTAGCGATAACGTCTTCCTTCTGAGGAAGTGTTACACCGTAATCGAAGAATTTCTGCTCTTCTGTGTTAGCTTCAAGCGGAGCCATCTCAAGAGCTTTGTTGCCTTTCTTTCCTGGGCAGACATTTGCGCAGGAACCACATCCTGTACAGTCAAGAGCGGATACAGTCATTGTGAATGTATAGTCTTTCATTCCTGTAAGTGGAAGTGTCTTGATTCCCTCTGGAGCGTTAGCTGTCTCATCTGCTGTCATAGCAACCGGACGGATTGCAGCATGCGGGCAGACGTATGCACAGCGGTTACACTGGATACAGTTGTCCGGAACCCATACAGGAACGTTAACTGCGATACCACGTTTCTCATATGCAGCTGTTCCGGATGGTGTTGTACCATCTACATAATCCTTGAATGCAGATACTGGGAGGCTGTTACCTTCCTGAGCATTGATCTTGCACTGGATGTTGTTTACGAAGTCCTGAGCTTCCTGAGCACCGTGGGATGCGTGAGACATGAAGAGTCCCTCGTCCTCAGCGTTCTTCCAGCTCTCCGGAACCTGAACCTCTACGATCTGTTTAGCACCGGCATCGATAGCTGCCCAGTTCTTCTTAACAACGTCATCACCTTTACGTCCGTAAGTAGCTTTAGCAGCAGCTTTCATAAGCTCGATAGCCTGCTCCTCAGGAATGATTCCTGTAAGTTTGAAAAATGCGGACTGAAGGATTGTGTTGATACGTGTTGGTCCCATGCCAGTCTCAATACCGATCTTAACACCATCGATGGTGTAGAATTTGATATTGTGGTTAGCGATGAAAGCTTTAACCTGTCCTGGAAGATGTTTCTCAAGTCCTTCCATATCCCAAGCACAGTTCAGAAGGAATGTACCTCCGTCAACAAGCTCCTGTACCATGTTATATTTGTTAACATAGGACGGATTATGACATGCAACGAAGTTTGCTTTGTGGATCAGGTATGTGGATTTGATCGGTTTCTTACCGAAACGAAGGTGAGACATTGTAACACCGCCGGACTTCTTGGAGTCATAATCGAAGTAAGCCTGAGCGTACATGTCTGTGTTATCACCGATGATCTTGATGGAGTTCTTGTTAGCACCTACAGTACCATCAGCTCCAAGTCCCCAGAACTTGCAGTTTGTTGTTCCCTCTGGTGTTGTAACAAGTGGTGCGCCTGTCTCAAGAGAAAGGTTTGTAACATCATCAACGATACCGATTGTGAATTTCTCTTTCTCAGTGTTCTCATATACTGCTACGATCTGTGCAGGTGTTGTATCTTTGGAACCAAGTCCGTAACGTCCTGTAAAGATCTTAACATCGCTGAACTTGCTGTCGCGAAGAGCTGCAACAACATCAAGATACAGAGGCTCGCCAAGAGCTCCTGGCTCTTTTGTTCTGTCAAGAACAGAGATCTGCTTAACTGTATCCGGGATTGCATCGATAAGAGCCTGTGCACAGAATGGTCTGTAAAGACGAACTTTAACAACACCGACTTTCTTGCCAGCTGCCATAAGGTAATCGATGGTCTCCTCGATGGTATCGTTTACGGAACCCATAGCTACGATGATGTGCTCAGCGTCAGCAGCTCCGTAGTAGTTGAACAGTTTGTAGTCTGTTCCGATCTTCTCGTTAACTTTGTCCATGTACTCCTGAACAACTGCCGGAAGAGCGTCATAATATGGATTACATGCCTCTCTTGCCTGGAAGAAGATATCCGGGTTCTGAGCGGAACCTCTCTGACATGGATGGTTCGGGTTCAGAGCACGGTTACGGAACTCTGCGATTGCGTCCATATCTGCCATATCTTTCAGATCTTCATAATCCCATGTCTCGATCTTCTGGATCTCATGAGATGTACGGAATCCGTCGAAGAAGTTGATGAATGGAACTTTTCCTTTGATTGCTGCAAGATGAGCAACCGGTGTAAGGTCCATAACCTCCTGTACAGAAGACTCACAAAGCATTGCACATCCAGTCTGACGACAGGCCATAACGTCGGAATGGTCACCGAAAATACAAAGTGCGTGGGAAGCAAGTGCACGGGCAGATACGTTGATAACTCCCGGAAGCTGCTCACCGGCGATCTTGTAAAGGTTCGGGATCATAAGCAGAAGACCCTGGGAAGCTGTATAAGTTGTAGTCAGGGCACCTGCTGCCAGAGAACCGTGAACGGCACCTGCTGCACCTGCCTCAGACTGCATCTCTGTAACCTGTACTTCCTGTCCAAAGATGTTCTTTCTTCCCTGAGTTGCCCACTCGTCTGTAGCCTCAGCCATTACAGATGAAGGGGTAATCGGGTAAATAGCAGCTACATCAGAAAAAGCGTATGATGCATGAGCGGCTGCATGGTTACCATCCATGGTTTTCATCTTTCTTGCCATTGTTTTTTCCTCCTTAAAGGTTTGTTAAAAAATATATTATTTAGGCTTATGAAGGCCTAAAATTCCATTGGTTATTATATCATAGATTCCCAGTTATGTCCATTTTCTTTCATTGTTTTTTGTATATTATCCTGTACAAACGCCGTTATCTTTTTCACAAATAAAAAAGAGCTGTTCGGAATTTTTCCTCTCCAAACTGCTCTCCTTATCATCTCATACGCTTATCCCAACTCACATCCGGGAATCACTTCTCCTCTTTTCCGAAAAGATCCTTCATGGATTTCCGACGGAGCATTGTCCACAGCTGATCCTGGATCTCCTGAAGCTCATCATGTGCATGGCAGGGAACTCCGTCCTGTCCGTTCCTTGGACACTGATATGTGCCGTTCAGGCACTCAATGATGGACATATCCGGATCGATCGCACTGTATATCTCATATAATGACAGTTCTTCCGGATCTCTCTTCAGCGCGTAACCGCCATGAACTCCGCGGTATCCTTCCACGAGCCCTGCATTCTGAAGCTTCTTCAGTATCTTGTATGCAAAGGGTGCTGTGATCGATTCCCTCTCACAGATCTCGCTGACGCTCAAACGCGGCTCCCACATCAATGCGCGGATAACCCGCATCGCATAATCGCTTTCTCTGGTGATAAACATTTTTAACCTCTCTTCTGTTCAACTAAGCTGCTGATTTATGATAGTTTCCGCATTCCATCCGATCTGCCACGTTCCTGGGTGTTTCTGATGTGCCAGAGAGCCGGATATCCATATCCCCGGAATACTTCATTACCACATACGACAGTATAACCCATTTTTTTATATAATAAAAGGTTATTATTTTCCTGTGATTCATAGTAATCCCCTGTTTTTCCTTTATTTAGCCGAAAAAAGGAAAATACAGCTTGCAAATTTTTCAGTTTACGGTACAATAGGAAACGATTGTAATGCTTTCGTATGTAATTGAAACGATATTTATTTAATGAAAAAAGAGGTATGATATGATTTCAGCAAATAACATCACACTGCGCGTTGGAAAAAAAGCGCTGTTTGAAGACGTTAACATCAAATTTACAGAGGGTAACTGTTATGGATTGATCGGCGCCAACGGCGCAGGAAAATCTACATTCCTCAAAATCCTTTCCGGTCAGCTTGAGCCTACCAAGGGCGACATTGTGATCACCCCCGGTCAGAGACTTTCTTTCCTACAGCAGGATCACTTCAAATATGATGCTTATCCGGTTCTGGATACTGTCATCATGGGTAATGAAAGACTCTATCAGATCATGAAAGAGAAAGAAGCCATTTACGCAAAGGAAGATTTCACAGACGAAGATGGCATCCGTGCCAGCGAGCTTGAGGGTGAGTTTGCAGAGATGAACGGATGGGAAGCAGAGTCCGATGCTGCTACTCTTCTCAACGGTCTCGGAGTCGACACTGAGTTCCACTATACACAGATGGCAGACCTTACCGGTAGTATGAAGGTCAAGGTTCTTCTTGCACAGGCTCTTTTCGGAAATCCTGATATCCTTCTTCTTGATGAGCCGACCAACCACCTGGATCTTCCTGCTATCGAATGGCTGGAGGAGTTCCTGATCAATTTTGACAATACGGTTATCGTAGTATCCCATGACCGTTATTTCCTGAACAAGGTCTGCACACATACTGCTGATATCGATTATGGCAAGATCCAGCTTTATGCCGGAAACTATGACTTCTGGTTTGAATCCAGCCAGCTTCTGATCAAGCAGATGAAAGAGGCCAACAAAAAGAAAGAGGAGAAGATCAAAGAGCTCCAGGAGTTCATCTCCCGTTTCAGCGCCAATGCTTCCAAATCCAAGCAGGCGACTTCCAGAAAGCGTGCCCTGGAAAAGATCCAGCTGGATGACATGCGTCCTTCCAGCCGTAAATATCCATACATCGACTTCCGCCCGAACCGTGAGATCGGAAACGAGGTCCTCATGGTGGAAAATCTGTCCAAGACCATTGATGGAGTAAAGGTTCTGGACGACATTTCCTTCACTCTTGGTCGTGAAGATAAGGTTGCCTTTGTGGGCGCCAACGAGCAGGCCATCACAACCTTCTTCAAGATCCTTACAGGTGAAATGGAGCCGGATGAAGGAAATTACAAATGGGGCGTTACCACTTCCCAGGCATATTTCCCGAAGGATAACACACAGGAATTCGATAACGACCTTACTATCACCGACTGGCTGACACAGTACTCCGAGATCAAGGACGCAACCTACGTCCGTGGATTCCTTGGCCGTATGCTTTTCCCTGGTGAGGATGGTGTAAAACGTGTCCGTGTTCTTTCCGGTGGTGAAAAGGTTCGCTGTCTTCTTTCCAAGATGATGATCTCAGGTGCCAATATCCTGATCCTGGATGAGCCAACCAACCATCTGGATATGGAGTCTATCACAGCACTGAACAACGGACTGATCAAATTCCCGGGAGTGATCCTTTTCACTTCACACGATCACCAGTTTGTACAGACAACTGCAAACCGCATCATGGAGATCCTTCCTAACGGCAAGCTGGTAGACAAGATCACCACTTACGACGAGTATCTTGCCAGCGACGAAATGGCCAAGAAGCGTCACGTATTCCAGGTTAACGAAGAGGACGCACAGGATAACTAAATCCCATGCTTCTGTAACAAAAAATCTCCCCTGCTTCCGCCTTTACAGGCAGTCAGGGGAGTTTTTTTATCTGTTTTATATGCGCTTACTCCATGGTGATCGGAGCAAGCTTGCCCTGTGTTACATCCAGAAGATCTTTAAGCGGTACCTTCAGGGTAAGGCCTACTCTTCCACCACTTACATAGATCTCATCAAAGTTTTCGGCAGACTGGTCAAACACCACCGGATAATTTTTTTTCATTCCAAGAGGGCTGCAGCCTCCGCGGATATAGCCCGTGATCTTTGTAAGATCCTTTACATGGATCATATCTACTGTTTTTTCGCCTACAGACTTTGCGGCTGCCTTACGGTCCACCTCTTTCTCGATCGGAACTACAAACACATAGTAGCCGCCGCTTTTCCCTTCCATGACCAGGGTCTTAAAGGACTGATCATGAGGGGCTCCTGTAATGTCTGCACAGTGGATCCCATCTATGAACTCTCCACAGTCATATGTGAGTGCTTCATATTTTACTTTTTTTCGATCCAGCATTCTCATCGCGTTTGTTTTGGCTTCTTTTCCCATTTCTGTCACTCCTCGGATTTTTCTCAGTTGTCTTTCCACTCATCAAGCTCATCCAGATCCTCATCATTCATCAGATCCGGGTCATTCCTGTAATTTCCATATTCTTCCTGCTCATCAAAATCCGCCATATTTTCAATATCCATCCGACGTCTTTTCTGCTGCAGTTTTTCAAAATCTTCATAGCTGTCCCTGTTTTCCGACTCATCAAAACGATCATAGTCTTCATGATCCTCCGGATCTGCATAGCGGGATCTGCTTCCCGTTCCTGCATTCCTTCGTTCCCTGGTGCTGCTGCTCTGGCTGTATCTGCGGCCTCTTCTGTCATCCGAAGCATAATTTCTGTCGGATGTTCTGTTTCTGCCGGATGTTCCGGAAGTGCTTCTTCTTTCAGCGGAACTGCCTTTGCTGTTTCTTTCGCTTCCGGATCTTTTTCGGCTGTCTGCATAATTTCTTTCTCGTCTGTCAGAGTTGCGTCCTTCTCTGTCAGATGGTCTGCGGGAACGTCTTTCACCCCGGCTTTCCCGGTCATCGTTTGCCCGGTTTTCGTATGTATATCTGTGATCGTCCCTGTTACGGTCAGAGGTATATTCACGGCTGTTTCCTCTACGATCCCTTCCTGCCGGCTTCCTGGTCTCCTCCGGCAGAGCTCCATTGTCGTCATCCTCTTCTTCGTCATCTTCCTCATCGTATCGGTCTTTGTTGATGGCGAACTGGATCAGCATACCAAGGATCGCAATTCCCGCTGCCATACCGACGCCATATGGAAACTGCGCCAGCCCTGCGATCTTTGCAATGGATAATCCTGCCAGAACACCACCCAGTATACTGGTTCCGACAATGATCACTCCTTTCGCATAACGCATAGCAAGTATTCCCAGTCCCACGCCGATAAGGATGCACAGGAAAAAGGAAAAAGAACTGGTCGGATGAATCAGATAGATACTCAATGTTATTCCGATACCAAATCCCAGTACAAAGATTCCTGCCCTGTAGATCAGAAACGAAACAACAGCCAGTACGATCCCCAGTCCCGCCATGGCACCTGCGATCACCATTTTATCCTGAACACCGGACATATAGGTTACACCAAAGCCGGCGCCTGCTCCGATGATAAATCCAAAGATCATCATCCAGAACCGGAGGATACGATATCCCAGGATACAGTTCAAAAGCCCGAAAACGCAGAGCACTCCATATACGATCACCATCAGCTGGCTGATCTGTTCCATACCTCCTGCTCTCTGCAGTATGTCAAATCCTCTTGACAACATATCCATATTCATAACTTACTCCTCTCTTTCCAAAACCTCCGGAAATCTTCCCGAAGATGTTTCAGAAAATAAAATATATGGTATAAAAATTATCCATCACTCCATAATGATACTCCACCTGACCAAGTCCGTGAAGTTTCATATAATACTGTGCCACATTCTGTACCACGCCATCATCCAGCAGTTCCTGACAGGCTTCGGAAAAAGCTTCCTGACTGCCAAACTTGAAACGCACTACAGCCGCACCATTATCCAGTCTCATCTTACAATAATCATATATGTCCTGCCAGCTGTAATCTTCAAAGTACCCCTGGTTCAGCACATAAAAATCCAGATCCTTCGCAGTACATGCCGGAACTGTCAGTTCTTCCGATGGTGTATAGGTTTTTTCATATTCTTCCGGGAAAGGGCAGAGATAATCGTAAATGATCGTCTTATGTTCTTCCAGCTGTGCGGCATCTCCATTTAAAAAATCCGGCTGATCCCCATTGGTAGCATCTACATAATAATACTCCTGGCCTATTTTTACAATATCCCATGCATGACCCTCTGTACTTCCTTTTGTGCTTCCGTCCACATAAATACAGGGAATATCCAGCCTTTCCAGAAGATACTGGACAGCTCCTGCATATCCGGCACAGACTGCGGATTTTTTCCAGAAAACACCTGCTATGCTCTGATCATCCTCCCCGGTCTGATACTGGGTATGGTCAATAACATACGTATAAACAATGCGTACCTTCTCGTAGTCACTGGCATCCTCCGGGATCAGGGCTCTGACCTCCTGAAAGCTCTGCTCCATCGCCGTCTGTATCTCATCGATCTCGCCGTCTGTATAAGTATAGCCCGGAGTAAAAACGCAGTAATCACTGTCTGAATACGTAGTTTTGTAGATTTTTTCACGATTGTGGACCCAGAATATCTCCGGGTGGTCTTTCAATACTGCATGATAGCTTCTGTCAATACTGTCATCATCGGAGATCGTCAGATAAAACTCCTTTTCCCGGGCACGGATTCCTTTCAGCAGCTCCCGATATACCCTCTGCTCTTCTTCCGTAAGCTGTTTGAAATAATATTCCTGATGCCCTTCTTCGCTCTGGGCAACCTCCATCTGACGCAGTTCCTCTACTTCCTTTGGTTCGCCTGAAATAATGCTCTTTGCTATGGAGCGGATCTGATCCAGTGCCTCTGCCGAAGCGCTAAAGGGCTGAAGGATCACTGCGGCTGTAAGCACTGCGGCTACCATGGGGCAGAAATTTCTTTTTTTCATAATATCATGTCCTATGTCTGAAGCAGCGATTGTAAGAAAGGGCAGCCTCCCGTGGGAGACTGCCCTTATCTTCAATCGCTGTCCCTTAGTTTTCCATTTCCAGTGTTTCTACATCATCATCAAATGTATCCACTGCATCGTCCATGGTCTCCTGATCCAGAGTCAGCGTCTCAACTTCATCTTCTTCCTCATCCTCCTGCAAAGCCTTATTCTTAAAATCTGCAAGAAGGTCACTGGAAACAGTATCACCGGATGCCAGTGCATCCTTCAGTGCATCAGATCTAACCACATCCGTGAGGAGCTTTTCTGCACTCTCCTCTGTCAGAACATCATTCTCTGTAGCTGTGGTCTCATTTTCCTCCGCTGTTGTATCCTGATAGAAGGATGGCTTTCTGATATAACGGAAGCTTGCACTGTATGCCTCACCAACCGTTACACCATTCTTGCTTGAGGAACAATGTACTGCGATCCAGTCGCCGGAATCCGTCTTTCCGCACAGGATACCAACGTGGTTGTTGCTTCCTGCTTCCGGTCCTCTCTGGAATACCAGATCTCCTGGCTGTGCATCTGCTTCGCTGACAACACCGGCCTTCTCCCACTGGTCAGAGGTTCCGTCTCCAACTGCTGCCTGCATTCCCTGATCCTTATATCCATTGATCACTGCCCAGGTAACAAAGCCGCTGCAGTCCAAACCATATGCACGGAGCGTACCGGAGCTTCTGCTGCCGTCTGCAGATACCTTCTCAACGGAGCCCCAGCTTGGATCTTCTCCGATCACCGTAGATTTACCGCCCCAGAAATATCCGACCTTACCAACCAGTGAATACGCTGCGGTGATAACATCTACACGATCCTCAGAAACATTGTCTCCCACGCTTTCACGGACAAAGCCTTTGGATGCGGTAACTACCGCACAGAGAAGCTTACAGTCTGTCTCCACATATTTCTTAAGGACGCTTCTGTCTTCCTTTGCAATATTGTTCTTCTTGATGTAGTAGTTGATCTTGCGATTTCCGTAGGATATCTTGGTAATATCCTGCTTGTCCCTGACGATGGGGTTCATCTCCGCAAAAATCCTTGCCAGATCATCCTTACAGGATGCATCCAATGTAAATGACGTTGCTCCTGCTTTGCTCTTTTCGTAAATATAAACAGCAAGAATATCCTGCCAGTTTCTTACCAGAAGTGTGTTCTCCGTATCGGTAAGCTTGTTCTTCTCTTTATATTCTCTTTCGATCTCTTCCATTACAGAAGCAAAATCATCGGAGAAGGACAGATGATAATTGCTCTTAAGACTATCCAGATAAAAATCCTTGCCCGCATGGAGATTGGATACCATATTTGTCACATAAACAGGATCTCCGATCTGTGTTGCTGTGGCGTTATTTCCATCTGTGATCTCTGTATTCTTGTTATCTTCCGTGCTGCTATCATCTTTTTTGTTATCTTTTTTGTTGCCTTTTTTGTTATCACTGTCGTTCTTGTCGACAGCTGCAAGCTTGGCTTCTGCCTCAGTCAGGATCTTATAATTCGTAACCTTGGCCTTTTCTGTATTAGACAGTGCCTCATAAGCTGCACGTACGCTATTTATCTCCGCTTTATCTGCTGCTGTGATCGTTCTACCTGCCAGTGCTTTGATCTTCCGGATCACCGCCTGTACCTTTGCAGAGTCATCCCTGGCCGGTGTTGCCGTCGGTGCAGGTGTTGCGGTTGGCTCCGGCGTTGCCGTTGGTGCAGGTGTCGCTGTCGGTTCCGGTGTTGCCGTTGGTGCAGGTGTCGCTGTCGGCTCCGGTGTTCCCGTCGGCGCAGGTGTTGCAGTTGGCTCCGGTGTTTCCGTCGGCGCAGGTGTCGGTGTATCTGTTGGCTCCGGCGCTGTAGTTGGTTCCGGGTCAGGTGCAGCAGTTATTTCCGGTTCTGCCGGAACTTCCGGAACTTCTGGTTCCGGTTCACTTACCTCGCTCCCCTCTCCTAAAACACCTTCCTCAGCAACAACATTATCTGCTTCCTCGGCGGCTTTTACTCCGGTTGGAACTGCCAGTACCATAGCTGATAACATCGTGATGCAAAAAAACTTATTCAGGTACTTGTTCTTCATATTTATTAAGATGCTCCCTTCTTTCCTTGAACATCCCTTTACTTCCCCTATAATAAAGGTCTGCCTTAAACCGTTTGATAACTTAAAGTTTAATTCAATTTATTTTAGCATACGAAAATCGTGAAATCAACTGTTCTGGTAGGATATCTCCTTCAATTCATCTATTTTTCACTTTTTATTCACATTATTGTAAGATTTTTTAGAGTTTACCATAACGTAAAAAGCCACAGTGCTCTCACACACTGCGGCTTTTTATATACTGTCAGACAGTCACTGCCGGCTGTCCGCCCATATGAAACTGTTTTCTGACACAGAGCTGAAAAATCCCCTGTACAACCTGATAGCACACCCGAAGGATAAAACGGATGTCATCGGCAATGCACCGCGGGCTTTCCAGATAATATGCATGACGCTCACGGATATATTCCACAAGTTCCTCAAAGCTTTCAAACTGCTTCGCTTCTTCCAGCTGGCTGTCTGCTGCGCCGCTGAGGATACATTCTCTCAGGCGGTTCTTCAGCTCAGCTTCATAAGAATTATGTGCTGCAAGATTTCCTTTGTATGTTTTGTTATGAGGAAAAGTAAAATAATCAGCCATATAATGCATGACCTCACCGAATCTTCTCCAGTATACTCTGGCATTCTCTTCCTCCGGGTTCTTCTCGACAAGCGCCCTCATCTTATTCTGGAGGTGATCGAATGTTCCGAAAAACTCATGTCTGGTGGTGAGAAACGATGGTTTCAGATCAGGCATGATATTGCCCAGACAAAACGCTTTTCTGTGCTGCTGGAGACTGTACACCTCAGACATCTGGTCAGCCAGGTATCTGCCTAACAGTATATGTGATTTTTTACGCAATTTTTTCCCTCTTCCTTCTTTCCTGATCCAGATCCTGACCGGTCAACAGTAATTTGGTTCCGCCCGGTCCTCTTCTGGGATCCATAAATCATCCGTTTACCGGAACCAACTTTACTATAGCACTGTTTTTTCAAATAATCAAATAAAGATTATGTAAATTTTAATCCAGATCAAAAAGCTGCCGCTGCTTCAGATCAATAGATGCCCAGACGGTACTTGTCTTCGATTCTCCGCAAAGATAAACCGTGCTGGAAACCTGAGCAGCATATATAATTCACTTTTTGTTCCAATCCCTCCGTCAAGTCCAACACTGTTGTGCGCAGCTTCAACCAGGGTCTTTGCCCTATCTTCAGTAACTCCTCTGCCACGCATCTTTTTATCATGCCAGATCTTTCAGATCCCATTTACTCCAAGCGCAATCACATCTTTTGGCAATGGTGCTTTTTCAAGCACTGCCAGGCCGCTTATTGCATCAAATCGTGTATATAATCCCAGATATTCCGTGAAATGTATTGCAAGCCATCTCTGAATCCTGTTTGCAGATATGTTGTGCTGCTTCATGATCCCGTCACGGCTGTATACCAGGTCTCTTATCAGAACTGCAATCTTTTTATTCTCAGTCTTAAGTGTCTCTGCCCAAAGGTTGAAAGAATTGAACCCTTCCAGATCGTTATGAAAAGAAAAAATACGTTTTGTAAGTTCGCGTCCTCTGTTATCAAAAGCTCTTGCATAATGTATCTGGCTTCCGATATCAACTCCGACAACCATTGTTGAATCTGTTACTTGCTCAATCTTTTCATTCTGTGTATAATTCATTTGGAACCTCCAGTGCTTGATTGTTTTGTTTACATCCGCCAAGATGCAACTCAATCATACCTTGAGGTTCTTTTTTATTCAATTGGCGCTTTTAATGAATTCCATATACCTCTTTATTATATTTTTCAATCTCGTCATCAATAATTGAATCTACATGAGGGAACAGACAACCGGGACCTCCATAGGTAATACATGGAATGAAATGTCCGTGTGGTGCATACTCCTCACATGCTCTTCTGACCTCCTTGCGGATCTCTTCTTCTGTGGAATCCACTCGGTCTACGATCGAAGCATCGATTCCGCCCATAAGTGTCATTCTTCCGTTCAGCTGTTTCTGGAGCTTCGGAATATCATTCTGCGGAAGTGTTCCCTGCCAGATGTCAATCCCAAGATCAACCATATCCTCTATGATCGGTTCCATGAAGGAATCTGCGTGATGCATGACGATCACTCCATGGTCTTTCATATATTTATAGGATCTTTCATACTGTGGTTTGATAAATTCTCTCCATGTGTCCGGACTGATGAACAGGGACTGCTTGGAACCCCAGTCATCGTGGGAAAGGATGATATCCGGGTGGAGATTATCAACGATCAGCTTTGTAAGCTGGAACCGGTACTCCCCAATGGCATTGCAGAGATCCATCATATCCTCCGGCTCAAGAAGGAAGTTCACCAGCATATCCTCAAATCCCATCAGGAAGTGAAGCCTCTCAAAAACACCTGTAGGCATAAATGCCATGAAAAGGCTTCCTGAATCCTTTATCTCCTGTGCCTTCTGTTTAAATGGTTCCCATAAAGCCGGATCCGAGCACTGACCGACAATATCCGGGATCACCAGCTGCTCTTTCCATTCTGTGATATCATCAATGACCTTGTTGTCCTCTGTTACATGTGGCATTGCAGCCAGCTGTTCCTGGGGCCAGAGGATCTCAGTTCCGAAAAGATCCTTCATAGGCTCCATACCACGGTGACGGTTTCCACGCACATAATTATTTGCCGGGTTCGGCGGGTAAAAGGTCGCACCCTCATACTGTCTCAGAAGTCGTTCCGGCCTGCCATCCTTTTTTATCGTTTCAAGTAAAATCTCCGATGCTTTCAACATAATGCTTCCTCCTTTATTATCCTGTGATCTTTCGAAATACCCGATCACTTATCTTTATGATCTTGCGTCAATCTCAGCCTGATACTGAAGAACCTTTTCCTTTGTGATCTTAAATCCAAACACCAGAAGCAGAAGACCTGCCAGACAGAAAATAGCCGGAACAAGTGCAAAGGAAATCGTCATTCCCTGACGAGCCGTCCCCTCAAGAACAACTCCAGATTTCCAGCCTACCGCCACAAGACAGGCGCTGAGAATCGTTCCTCTTAAGAACACGGCAATTTTCAGCGGAAGATTCTGTAATCCCATGATCCATCCGGATGCATCTTTTCCGCTCTTCCATGTTGCATACACTACAGTGTCAGCATAAAGTGCAGGTGAAGCTGCAAAAGCCATGCCATAGAAGAACTGGGCAAGTGTCATAAGAGCGATCACTGTCATTGCATTTCCATAGAAAATATATACAAGGAACAGTGATACTGCCATTCCTGCATAAGCAATGATCATAGTTGTACGGGACGATATTGCTTTTGCAATGTATCTCATGGAAAAAGCTCCGATGATGGCACCGATAGCAACACAGAGAAGATAAGTGGTCATCAGTCCCGGATTTCCCATTGCATCCCTGAAATAGTAAATAGCAGATGCTGCTGTCACAAATTTCACACACCATTTTGCAAGGTCTGCCAGCATCAGGACCATAAGAGGCGGATTCTGAAACAGGGAAGCAAACATCTCTCTGATCGTGATCTTTGTTTTGTCATTTTTCTTTCCTGCTGTTTCCGTTTCAATCTCTTCATAGCCTTCCGTCATCTTGAAATGGGCGAAATAGGTTACGACCATCAGAATACCCAGGCAGAAAGCTGCTGCTGCAAATTTATTTTTCTCACCGACATATCCGGCAAGAAGTGTTGCAAATGGAAGACCCATATAGGAAAACAACAGACCGCCTATGTTATTCCAGGTTGCCCTGGAGGATGCAAGCGTTGCTTTGTCTTCCGGTGTTTTACCAACAATACTGATCAGGGTTGCATTGGCAACATAGCTGAAATTCCATGCCACATGAGATGCGATGGATGCGGCAATGATCACCACTGCCGAAAGCCATTCATTATCACTGACACGTATGAACATGAATGCGTACAGAAACGGCACCATCCACGGAACCATGATCAGCCAGGAACGATAACGCCCCCATTTCTTTGCTTTTGTGCCATTGATGATTCCTCCGTAAAGCCAGGACAGACATGCATCAACAATGGTAAATACGGAATTGATCACACCAGCTACACCAGCTGCAAAGCCTGCCAGATCCGTCAGAAATGTCATAAAGTAAAATGTCTCGATATTACTCATAAGAACAAATCCGGCATCACCAACACCAAAGAAATATTTCAGGGCATTTGTAAGACCCTTTTTCTGTTTCGGATCTTGTTTCGGTATTTCATTTTTACTCATTTTCTTTCCCCCTTCGCTGTTTTTTGTGGGACCGGCCATTTCCACAACTTCACGTTACCTTTGATGGTTATAGTATAGTTGTTTTTTTCTTGTTCGTAAATCCGCACACTTCTTCATTCTTTCTCCAATGCTTCATACTTTTTGTACAGTTATTATTGTAAATATGCACAAATAATTTTCCATCCGTTTTCTTTTTATTTTCCGTCTAATATGTTATAATTTCCTATAAATACAAGGCTTTTATGAATTGGAGGAAATATTTTGAATAAAAGAGAGCATTTCGTGAATAGCCCGCATACAGGCTTCCATCTTAATCTCCAGATCATTGCTGACGATTTTGCGGAGAAAAAAGAGGATGTTTCCATCCTCTGCCGTGAAGACCCCCTGACGCTGGATGGTCTTCGCATATATCAGGCAGGAGCCCTGCTAAAGCCATGCTACCTTTATCTTGTCTTCGGCAATTCTCTTTCCGAAAGCTTCCTGCGATACCAGAACATCGCATTTGTAGTGGTGGGCTCCGGTAATCTTTCCTGCTTTTCCGAAAGCTGCAGGATCCTTCACATTAAGGGAACCCTTTCTTTTTCTGAGGTCTTCAACCAAATACAGCAGACCTTTGACAGATATTCTGACTGGGACAGTAAACTCCAGCTTGCACTTGGAAGTATCGATCCGCTGAATGAGATGCTGGAAGCCAGTCTGGATATATTTCATAATCCGGTTTTTGCCCACGACACCAACTTTTATATCCTTTCTTCTCCCCGGCACGTAACCGGTATGTCCGAATGGGTCCATGACCAGCGTACAGGTAGACTCATCGCACCTTTAAGCCTGATTCAGGATTTCAAGCTTGATGCCGAATACCAGCGCACACTTATCACCCACGGCGCCAATATTTATTCCGAAGAGCTCCGCGGTTACCGTATCCTCTACATGAATCTCTGGGTCAGCGGCAATTATCAGGGCAGGCTTTGTGTAGATGAGCTCCAGACGGAGATACAGCCCGGACATTTTTCTGCTCTTGAGTATCTTGGCTCCTTTATCGAGCTATGCATCCGTCGGCACAATCTGTTCCAAATCTCAATGGGAAATGACTCCCGGCAGTTCTTCACGGAGTATCTTTCCGGAAAGCTCACAGAACTACAGGCAGTTACCGATCAGATCCAGTATCTGAACTGGAATCGCCATGACCGGTATCTTGTACTTCGTCTGGAAACCCAGCAGCAGGATGACCGTATGCACTCTTCCATCGCCACACTGGGACACATTGAAGCCCAGATCCCGGAAGGTCTGGCTTTTACCTATCAGCAGGGAATCGTTGTGATCGTTAATCTGTCCTTTAAGCACTCTGTATCTTCCGATGTTATCAGTTCACTTGCGATCATCCTGCGCGAAGGGCTTTTTAAAATGGGAGTAAGCTCTGAATTTCGTGATTTTCTCCTGATCCCTCAGGGATATATTCAGGCTGTTTCCGCCTTGCGCCTGGGCAAAAAAAGTCAGAGCATGGCCTGGTGCTATCATTTTGATGCTTATCTTCTGGAATATATGCTTTCCCAGATCAGCCATCAGATCAGTCCCGAGCTTCTGGTCTCTTCACGGCTGGATGCACTGCAGAATTATGACCGAAAAAACAATACTGAGCTGTATCACACACTCAAGGTCTATCTGGAGCATGAACGCAATTCTCTTCAGACAGCCCGTGAGCTTTTTATACATAGAAGTTCCCTGACCTACCGTCTGGAGCGCATCCAGAAACTCACAAAGGTTGATCTGGATAATCCGAAAGACCGGCTTCTTCTGCAGCTCTGCTTTCTTCTGCAGGAAAAGGACCAGACTGTCACCTGACAACCTGGTCCTTTTTTCTGCTTATATCTGTAAAAACTCCAATCCGAAATAATGTTCCATCCATAGCCTGATGGTTTCTTCCGAATCGCTTATTTTCGTTTCAATGGATCCATCTTCCTTCTGGATTGTAAGAACATCCCCGGTCAGCGCAACACTTCCTTCCGGTCTGCAGATGCTCACCACTCTTTTTCTGGTAATTAATACATCTGGAGATTTTGCACAATAGAAATTCAGCAGTTCAAAATCTGCTTCTACTGTAGGAGTCTGTGAAAATCTGAGTATTGGCAGATATTTTTCTTCTTTCCTTCGTTCAACAAGTATCTCTCCGTTTGTATTTCCCGGCTTCATGTTAACACGGTACCATCCGTTTTTTTCTCTGTGGATACCATCCTTCATAAGAACCGGCTTCTTGGGTCCGGGACCTCCGTATCCTACATCACAGTAATAGCTTCCTTCCTCAAAAATAACAAGGGTTGCCCGGTGCAGGACCGGCGGAAGCTCTTCCCGGTTCCACAATATCCTTACCGCCACAGGGATCACACGGAAATCCAAAGCTTTCAGAAGCTCATAAAACAATTTATTCAGCTCAAAGCAATATCCGCCTCGTTTTCTGACAATGATCTTCTCATAAATATCTTCCGACCTCAGAGAAGGAATCCTTCCCTCGTCAAAAACTTCCAGATTTTCAAAGGGAATACTGCAAAGATGAAGGTCCATTATCTTTTCCAGACATTTTTTATCTGTTCTTAATTCACCCTCATATCCGATCCTGTTCAGATATGCCTCCCGTTCTCTGTCATTCATTTTTTCACTCCTGTTCTATTCAAGAAGATAACAGCTGGTATAGGCGATCGTACAGGGACCATAATAGTATTCCAGACCATTTGCCTGGCATACCTGTGTTACCAGCATTCCATAGGCTTCCATCGAAGAAAATGCCTGTTCGGGGAAACGGCATGGAGCATCCGGATATGTACACGTTTTACATTTTGTACAGCACCCGGCCCCTATGGGGAGCATACCCGGCCATCTTTCTCTGAGCACTTTTTCAAATTCATAAAAATTCTGTTTATGAACCGCTTCGGTCTCCATCATCGTCTCTCCGTCCAGAGGATCCTCCAGTTTCCCCACTGTCTGGACAATAATGCCTTCCCTGTACTTTTCTATCTTTTTTCTGCATACTTCAAGATCTCCGCATCCGGGAGGACAGCTCCAGCGTTTTGCATACATATGGCAGGTATTATTTTTGCACATTTCCCTTACCTCCGGCATAAGCTGGATCGAATCGCTCTTCAGAAGTGCTACATAAGAAAATCCTGCCTTTTTTCCCATCTCTTCCAGTTCTTTTATATTAAGCATATCCATTCTCCTCGCATTACGGAAAGCATAAGCCATCCACAAAACAGTCCTGGAACTCCGGCGAAGCTGCCAGCTCCACAAAATCCATATTTTTGACAGTTCGATCCATTTCTTTTCTTTCCTCTTCATTCAGGAGTGCGATCCTGGCACCTTCGCCTGCCGCATTTCCCACCGGCTGTATCCTGGGCAGCAGCTCAGCCGGGAACATCCCGATCGCCGCCGCACTTTCCGGATTCATGTAATTGCCGAATGCACCGGCAAGATAGACCCGTTTAATATCCTTTTCTGTGATCTCCAGTCTTTTCATAAGAAGAAAAATTCCTGCTGCGATAGCCGCTTTTGCCAGCTGCACCTCTCCGATATCCTTCTGTGTCAGATAAACGCCCCTGTCATTTCCCGACTTTTCCGGAGGTACCAGCACAAACACTCCCGCCTTTTCCTGGCCGCTTTCCAGATGACCACTTTCATCAATAAAGCCAGCCAGGTACAGCTGTGCCACAAGATCGATCAGACCTGAACCGCATAAGCCTGCCGGAGCCTTATTTCCTATAGTCGTGTATTCCCATTTTCCATCTTTGTATACTACATGATCTACTGCTCCTGCTCCTCCACGCATCCCGCACTCGATCTTTGCACCTTCAAATGCCGGACCGGCAGCTGTTGAACAGCAGGCTAATCTCGTTTTATTTCCAAGGACCATCTCCCCGTTCGTTCCAATATCGATCATAAGGCTGATCTCGTTCTGCTGATCCTGTCTGAGCGCCAAAATGCAGCCACAGGTATCTGCCCCTACATACCCGGCTATATCAGGCAGCATAAGCAGCTGCCCCTTTCTGTGGATATGGAGCCCATATTGCTCTGCATTCAGTGTAAGCCCCTGACTGATCGCCGGATTATACGGTGCATGGACCAGCGATGCCGGAGAAATCCCAAGAAAAAGATGATGCATGCAGGTATTTCCTACCACAGATACCTGACAGATATCTAATGTGCTTCTTCCTGCTTCCTCTGCCAGTTCCTGGAGCATTTCATCAACCGCATTCCGTATGCAGCCGGTCAGCTGCTCTACGCCATGCTCCAGAGCATGATCCGCCCGCATGATCACATCTGCGCCATACTGAGTCTGTGGGTTCATTCTGCTCTTGAGAGCCAGCTGCTTCCCGGTCAATGCATCCATAAGATAGCCGACCACCGTCGTGGTACCTATATCAAAAGCCGCAAAACAGATTTTTTTCTCTTCTCTGCTGATATCCAGGATCTCATTTCCTGCACAGATCACATACCATTCTTCTGCTTCTTTTCTGCAGCCGTAAAGCTTCGATGCAATTTCAGTATCAGGCAGAACAGGTTTTTCCACATCCAGCTGTTCTGTCAGCCGCTCCCATTCAGAGCGGTTGTCTCCTGTCTCCGGTTTCTTAAGAATCACTTTTTTCTGTTTCAGATCAGGCCTGAACGCAACCGGTCTCTGCATTCCTTCTGTAAGGATCTCCTCTTCCTGGCATCCGGACAATGTATCTACTTCAAGGTCACTATGGATTTCCGTCTGACATGCAAGCACCATGTGATCTTCTATTTTAACACGACATTTCCCGCACTTTCCCCGGCCTCCGCAGGGTGCATCAGGAACCAGCTTTGCTTTTCTTTCCGCCTCAAGGATCCTGGTACCCGGTTCCACCAGGATCTCCTTTTCCTCCCTGATAAATTTTATTCGGTACATTTTCATCCCTCCGATGGTCACTGTAAAGCAAAAGCCGCTCTGCCGTCTATGCCATGCACAGACAATACAGAGCGGCCCGTTTTATTTTCCCTTATGCTGCCAAAGCTTTTGCAAGAACTGCTGCGCTTGCTGCATCTTCTGAATATCCATCTGCGCCGATCTCATCTGCAAACTCCTTCGTGATCGGTGCTCCTCCAACCATGATCTTAACATTGCTTCTGAAATCTTCCGCATTAAGTGCTGCAACTGTATCTTTCAGAGCCGGCATTGTAGTTGTGAGCAGCGCTGAAAGTGCAATTACCTTAACATCCGGATTTTCTTTGTAACATTCAATAACCTTCGATGCAGGTACATCAACACCGAGATCAATAACTTCAAAGCCGGCACTTTCGATCATCATCGCAACAAGATTCTTTCCGATATCATGAAGATCTCCTGCTACAGTAGCGATGATAAGTTTTCCCATACTTCCTGTAGCGCCGGATGCAAGATGTGGTTTCAGAACCTCAACACCCTTTTTCATTGCACGGGCTGCTACCAGCATTTCCGGAACAAAGATTTCTCCGTTCTTAAATCTTTCACCTACAACAGCCATTGCATCGATCATGCTGTTAAGAATCTCTGTTGCCTCACAGCCTTCATCAAGAGCTGACTGTACAGCTGCACCTACAAGTTTTGCTTTTCCTTTTTCTACCAATTCTGCTACTTCTGTGATTTTTGACATAATCAAACACCTCCGCTTTTTATCCGCATTCCGCATATGCGTTTTATTTATTTTTTTACAGGTCCGATCAGACCTTCTCTGTATGCTCCGATGTATTCCATACAGTAATCATCCAGACCAAGCAATGCCTCTGTTGCATATACAAGTCCAAGCATATCTCTGTTTGTAGGATCCATGATCGCACTGTCAAGGCCGGCATTCATTGCAAGTACCACAAATCCGAAATTGATAAGCTTACGTACCGGCAGATTGAAGGAAATGTTGCTGATCGCCGCTGTAATGTGGATCATTGGATACTGTTTACGGACACTTGAAATTACTTCCACGTTCATCGCAATACCATCTTCAGATGTACAGAGCATCTCAACCAATGGATCAATATGGATACGATCCGGTGAAATTCCGTACTCTTTCGCTTTTGCCATGATCTTGTCAAATACCTTCAGCCTGTCTTCCGCACTTTTGGGGATACCTGTATCATCGCTTAGAAGTGCGATAACCTGCCACCCTTTGTTTTCAGGCTGTGCCATGAGAGGAAAAATCTTATCGATCTTATCCCCTTCACCGGATACAGAGTTAAATATACCCGGTTTTCTGCAGAATTTGTAAGCTTCTGTAAGAACATCTGCGCTGGGACTGTCTACGGAAATCGGAAGATCTGTCACTTCCTGAATACAGTCGATCATCCATTTCAAGGTTTCTACTTCTTCTGCTTCCGGAACAGATGCGCAACAATCGATATAGCTTGCTCCTGAGTTTGCCTGAGCAAGTGCCCGCTGCTTGATGAATTCTGCATCTCTGTTTGCGATCGCCTCCGCCACAGAGGGGATGGATCCATTGATTTTTTCACCTATGATTATCATATTATTTATCCTCCCGTTAACATATTCTGGCCTGCATCAAGAATTGTTACTGTTCATTCCGTTCTCAGTAACACGCTTCGCAGAATATTACCAATGAACAGTAACCAGGAATTCTTATTTCAGTTCCATGTCTTTCATATAATGATTGTATCAAAATAAATGCAAAAAACCAGCCGCATTTCATACCATAAACATTGCATTTATTCCTACATTTTGTAGGAATGTTTTTTAGGAAAGACCTTCGTAAGCAGCAATCTAAAATAAGCCCATAAATCATAGCTTTGTCTACGATTTATGAGCTTATGCTAACACTTATTTCATATTCCTTAAATTTCCCTGAAATCCGGTGTCCCGTACAGGTCATACGGAGTACTCTGGTATACGTAATAATTCAACCAGTTCGTATACAGGTTGTTGGCGTGGGCCCTCCAGGTGAGGAGTGGTTTGTTGTTTGGATCGTCATCTTTGTAATAGTTCTTCGGGATTTCAATAGGCAGACCCTTGGCAAGGTCTCTTTTATATTCGCCATCCAAAGTCACGCGGTCGTATTCCGGATGTCCCATAACAAAGATTTTACGTCCTCCCTCTGCCATTGCAAGGAACAGACCAGCCTCTTCGCTTTCCGCCAGGACCGTAAGGTCTTTGCATGCATGGATATCTGCAATAGGAACTTCTGTGTGTCTGGAATGCGGCGCAAGAAATACATCATCAAAGCCCCGGACCAGCGGGATCTTACGGTTCAGTACCCTGTGCTGGAAAAGTCCGAACATTTTCTTATCCAGAGGTTTTTTCTCCAGGCCATAAAAATGATAAAGACTGGCCTGCGCTGCCCAACAGAGAAAGATCGTGGAAGTCACATGCTTCTCAGTCCAATCCATGATCTCAGTCAGCTCATTCCAGTAATCCACTTCCTCAAAAGGCATCTGCTCCACCGGTGCTCCTGTGATGATCATTCCATCAAATTTACGTTTCTTTATATCGGTGAATGTTTCATAAAACTTGTTCAGATGGCTGAGAGATGTATTCTTGGCTTCATGGCTCTCCACAGCCATAAATGTCACATCCACCTGCAGCGGTGTATTGGAAAGAGAACGCAGAAGCTGCAGCTCTGTTTCTTCTTTCAGCGGCATCAGATTCAGGATCAGAATATGGATCGGACGGATATCCTGGTGCATGGCACGTTTTTCGTCCATTACAAATATATTTTCTCTCTCCAGGATCTCCTTTACCGGAAGATCCCCCTGTGTTTTGATCGGCATTGTTTGCCCTCCTTATATATAAAGCGTCTCTTATAAAGGAGCCGCTCGGCTTTTTTCTTTAGATAAAAAGTATCTCCAGTCTGTACGGCCTTTACTACACTCCGGCAAGTTTCCGAAAATCTTCTTCTGAAAGGATCGGAATCCCCAGTTCTCTTGCCTTTTTGTTTTTGGATGAATTGGACTGGATGTCGTTATTGATCAGATAATTGGTCTTTTTGGTAACTGAACCGGTAACCTTGCCTCCCAGGGATTCGATCAGCTCTTTGGCCTCACTTCGATTTCCAAAATGCACCAGACTTCCTGTGATCACAAAATTCATTCCTTCAAAGATCTGTTCCTGTTTGGGACTGTCCTCCTGAATATGAAGAAAGCTCATCAGATGATCCAGGCGGCGATCATTATCCTCATCTCTAAAATAAGCTACCAGATTTCCGGCAATGACCGGCCCGATGGTATCAATATCACTGACCTCTTCCAGACTGGCATGACGTATCCTGTCCAGATCATTGTCAAAATGGCGGCAGATCACTTTTGCATTAGCCAGACCGATATTTGCGATCCCAAGACTGTAGATCACTCTTGGAAGTGTAGTCTCTTTCGCCCGTTCCAGACTTTCCATAAGATTATCATAGGATTTCTGCCCAAAGCCTTCCATTTCCACGATCTCATCTTTATACCGGCTGATCTCAAAAATATCGCCAAAATCATGGATAAATCCCCTGGCAATAAATTTCTCCAGTGTTGCCTCGGAAAGTCCGTCGATATTCATGGCATCCCTGCTTGTAAAAAGCCCAAAGGATTTGATTTTCTTGGCCGGGCACTCCGGATTGACGCAGAAAAGACATTCCACATCGTTTTCTTTCTTCACTACCGTTTCCTGTCCGCAGGCCGGGCAGGTATGCGGGATCGGTGCATTACCGCTTCCGGTCAGATTTTCCGCGATCTGAGGAATGATCATATTTGCTTTGTATACACGAATGGTATCTCCAATCCCCAGCTTCAGTTCCTTCATGATACTGATGTTATGCACACTGGCCCTGCTCACTGTGGTTCCTTCCAGTTCCACCGGCTCAAAAATTGCTACCGGATTGATCAGTCCGGTCCTGGACGGGCTCCACTCAATCTCCAGAAGTCTCGTATCACGCATCTCATCGGCCCATTTAAATGCCATGGCGTTCCTTGGAAACTTGGCCGTAGTTCCCAGAGATTCTCCGTAAGCAATATCATCATACAATGCCACAAGCCCATCTGACGGAAAATCATTGGTCGTAACTGCTTCCGCAAAGTAATCCATCGCTTCATCCAGAGTTTCAGCTGTGACTTTTCGATATTCCACAACCTCAAAGCCCTGTTCATTCAGCCACCGGAACTGCACCTCCCTGGAATTCCGGAAATCTACGCCTTCCGCACTCACTAAAGAAAAAGCATAAAACCGAACGTTTCTCTTCGCTGTAATTTCGTTATTCAGCTGGCGGACAGAACCACTGCAGAGATTTCTGGGATTTTTGTATTTGGCATCTGCATCTCCGATAGTTTCGTTGATCTTTTCAAAATCCGAATAGGTAATGATGGCTTCTCCGCGAAGTACCAGTCTCCCTTTAAAAGAAATTTTCAGAGGTATGTTCTTAAATACTCTGGCATTATTGGTAATAACCTCTCCCACAATACCATTTCCTCTGGTAACTGCCTTTATAAGCTCTCCGTTTTCATAGGTAAGCACGATCGTTAAGCCATCCAGCTTCCAGGATAAAAGTGTAGGATGTTCCCCGATAAACTCTCTCAAAGCTTCTCTCTCTTTGGTCTTATCCAGAGACAGCATCGGTCTCTCATGTTCCTCCTTGGGGAGCTGCTCCACTGCCTCATATCCTACATTAACGGTTGGACTGTCTGCCAGAACGATCCCTGTTTCTTTCTCCAGTGCGCTCAGAGTGTCGTACAGGGCGTCGTACTCCACGTTGGACATGATCTCCCTGTCTTCCTGATAATAGGCCCTGGACGCTTCCCGGAGCTTTTCTCCCAGCTCCTTCATTTTTTTTATGGATGATTCGTTCATGGCTTCCTCCCGTCCTTTTTTCTGATTTTTCGGAGGAAAGCATCTCCTCCAGTTCTTTTCGTTCTTCCGGCCGGATCTCACGATATTTCCCCTCTTCCAGGCCATTAATATACAGATTCATGATCCGAACACGTTTCAGTGTTACGACTTTATATCCGAAATATTCACACATACGACGGATCTGGCGGTTCAGACCCTGGGTAAGGATGATACGAAAACTGTTTTTCCCTGTTTTTGTAACCTTGCAGGGACGTGTGACCGTATCAAGGATCGGCACTCCGCCGCCCATACCACGGATAAATTCTTCTGTCACCGGTTTATTCACGGTCACCTGATATTCCTTTTCATGGTAGTTCCCCGCCTTCATGATACGGTTCACCAGATCTCCTTCATTGGTAAGGAGAAGCAGTCCTTCGGAATCTTTATCCAGCCGTCCTATGGGATAGATCCGCACCGGATAATCCAGATATTCTGTTACTGTCATCTCATTCCGCTGTTGTCTGGTGCTGCAGACAATACCTTTTGGTTTATGAAAAAGAAGCAGGATCTTTTTTTCCTGTTTTTTTACAGGCTTTCCGTCAATACAGATCTCCGCATCCGGAAGGATCTTCATTCCTGTGGAAACCAGTTCTCCATTAGCAGTAACTCTCCCCGCTTCTGTCAGTCGGTCTGCCTCTCTTCTTGAGCAGACTCCTATATCGCTTAAATATTTATTGATTCTGATTTTTTCGTCCATTGTTCTATTATATATTTTTTCCCACGTGTTCGCAACCGGTTATTTTTCTTGTATTTTCTTTCTCATTATTGTATGATAAACAGAAATATACTTAAATATCAGGAGGAAAAACATGTCAGAGCATACTCCACGTATGAACCGGCTGCTGATCTTTGTCGCTGTTTTCCTGTGTCTGATCTGCGGTATTCTCTTTACCCAGTCATCGGCCGGTCCTTTTGAAAGCAGCAGTACTTCCGTAGTTTCCATAAATACCAGCGATATTTCGACTATTGAACCAAGTTCAGATCGCGATCACCATACAGATGCATCGATATCTTCCGGCGCTCCCTCACCTTCCGCCACACCGTCTCCTGTTCCCACAGAGATTCCCGAAACAGAAAAGGTTTCGCCGGAGGCAGAAAACGGAGTCTGGACACCGGATAGCACCAACTGGAAATTTATGGTTGACGGAACCGCCTATACCGGATGGCTTACCGACACAGATGGTCATCGATATTATTTCAATAAGGACGGAATCATGCAGACCGGCTGGATCACCCTAGGCAAAAAACGTTATTATCTGGACGAAGACGGAATCATGCAGACCGGAACCATCACCGTAAATGGAAAAAAATACTCATTGGCAGCAGACGGTTCACTCAAAAAATGATCTTTCGTTATATCAGGGCAACAAAAATGCAGGTTCTTCCGGAACCTGCATTTTATTAACCCTTATTATTCTAACAGACCACTATAGACATAACCGGTCTGTCCATCATAATCAACCTGTATCCAGTCGCCTTCCTGCCCTTTCTTTTCAACTTCCGTTCCTGCAGAAAAACCACCGATAACCTCACCCTCTGAATCTGCGGAAGCACGAACATTACAATCCTCTGTAACTGTAAGCATTGTTCCTGCATCTGCGGAAGCACTGGCATCTTCACCAAGGCCCTGAAGGAATTCTGCCAGAGAGGGATCACTCTCCTGCGCAGCTTCATAGTCCGTCTTTACCTTTGTGATAAGCTCCTGCACATCCTTCTCAGATTCCAGTTTTTTCACATAGGCACTGATATCTGCATCGTCATCAGCACCACCTTTGATCTTCAGATTGCCGTCACTGCCCGTCTCCACATAAAACTGGCTCAGTGCCGGAACCGGAGTCTTAATTCCAGTACAGATATAATTAAAGACTACATAAACGACATACGAATCGTCCGTCAGTCCCTTCTTAGCGTAAACATTCTGTACCTCATACCCATCAATATAATCCCTTGAATTAATCTGCGACTCATCAGCCGGCGTAAATCCGTCCTCAATCGTCTTAAGTGTTGCAATGTCTTTTTCCCCAAAAGCTTTATAATAGCTCTGAATCAGCTCGGTTACTTCCGTGCTGGCTTTTTCCATGGTTGTCTCCGCATCCGTATCTGCCGCGGAACTGGCGTCTTTCTTCTCGTCTGTCTCCCCATCATTTGCCGGAGAAGAAGGATCATTTTCCTGGTTACTTTGGGCTGTTGTCTGATCTTTATTGGAATTCCCCTTCTTACCTCCAACACAGGCGCGGACGCCAAAGATCAGAACAAGCACGATCACCAGAATGGCTCCGCCTAACATAAAATAGCGAAGGTTATCTGATAACCATTCTCTGAAATCATCCAAGTTCTTGTCCTCCTTATCATAACAACACGCCGGAACAATTCCCACTGTTCCGGGTAACACACCTGAAGGGAATCGAACCCCCGCACATGGTACCGGAAACCACTGCTCTATCCACTGAGCTACAGGTGCATAATGAAAAACATAACTTCTAAATTCAGGTATGAAATTATCAAAGTAGGTTTACACTGTTTATGATTTTAACACAAATCCATGAAATTGTAAAGATTTTTTTAAACAGTACATATTCATCACACATTTTATGGTTGCTGTTCACTCCGTTCTCCGTATCATTTTACGCACTTTAGTCATTTTTCCAGGCCAGAAGGGCGAACACATTCACCCTTCAAACCTGTATACCACATATTTTTCTGTCTGTGCAATAGGGGTACATCCTGCCTGACGGATATAGTCATGATTTGTAAGATCTACCGGAAGAACGAGATAATCGGTTTCCGTTCTTTTCAATACCTGCCGGAACTTATCGATCCCTACATCCATCTGATAACTGATCACATCCATGATCACTTTCTGGATCTGGTAGGCCTTGCTGTTTTCGTAGTTTCCTACCACAGTACTTCCTGCACGATACAGGATAAAATTACGATCCAGAACAAGAATCAGTGACGGATCATACTGTCTAGCCACCAGATTCAGCTCATTGTCAAAAACAACCTTGGGTTGTTCTTTATCGCAGTCCTGATGGATCACATCGCATACTGAGCGCAGCTCATTCGGGACTTTATAGATGTTTTCCGCCATCACATAATCTTTTGCAATGCCGGGAACAGGTGTCCCCGTAGTGACGATCACTGCCGCAAGGATCAGCGCTGTTACAGCCTTCAGCCATCGAAACCTTACCGCTTCTACGATCCGTACAGCATAATAGGCAGCACCCGGGATCACCGGAAGGATCCAGATAAAGCGATAATATTCACTTTCAAAATGTACCTTTGGTATCACATATTTTACAAGAACCGGATTATATACCGTAAGTGCCAGAAAGACTAGATAATACAGGAATACTCTAGATTCTTTTCTCCTGCGGTAAAAAATATCCCAGAGTATACCTGCCAGAAAAAATACAGGCAGCAGACAGCCACTCCAGTAATTTTCCATACAGATCTGCACAAAACGCAGTCCCAGTTCTTCGATCGTTACTCCCGCCATTTTCTTCTCCTATCCATAGTATCTTCCCAGTTTCCTATGATGCCGGAAATGCGATCCATCCAAGCTTCGCCGAAAAATAAACCAGGGCATACAAAAATCCCGGCAGCATACAAAGCGCATAGGGAATCGCGTAGGAAAGCTTTTTCTTCAGCACCATCACCGGAAGGATCGCCGTACTGACTACCGCAGGATAAATAAGGGAGGATCCTGAAAACGTCAACGCACTGACTGCAGCAATGAAAAGCAGCACCCAGCTCTCTTTATTTCTGCCATCTTTGTTGAGCCAGAGCCGTATACTTACCAGAAGCGCTGCCGGGATAGAAATATTTGCCAGCAGGGCCTTCCCTTCATAAACCCGCATAAACGCAAAGGTTCCTGTTGTATAGATAGAAAAAGAAAACAATTGCATCAGACACACAAAAAGAACCATCAGGTCTGCTTTTTTTTCATCTCCACGAAAAAAGCTTTTTCCGATCTGGTAGATCAGAAGATTGATCATCAGCATGTTGATCACAGACATCACGACCTTGGACTGAACGATCGGGTGGATGCCCAGAAGGACACACCACACCGCATTGTTCATCGGATATGCTGAAAGATCATAGCGGAGATTAAAATTTCTCTGGATAACACCGGTAAGCGGACTGTATCGAGCAAGAGTGTCTGTATACACGGAAGTGCTTACTGCGCCAATATAATGTGTTGCATCTGCAGTAACGTCCTGATATGCAGCCACTAGAAAACACTGCAGGATCACTGCCGCAGCGATCAAAAGCAGCAGCAGTGAATGCTTCCGAAATGTTTCTCCTATCCGGTCCAGCTGTCCCTTCCAAAGTTTATGCGAAAACAGACATGCTGCCAGTACACAAGCTGCCATGATCACCATCCACAGATACGAAAAGGTACTCAGTTTTACCCATTTCAGTGTCATAGGAACTGCAAGTATCTCAAAAACCGCAAAATACAAAAGATATCCCAAGACCAGTTCCATGGTTACTTCCGTCTTCATTTTCAGTATCCGTGTCAGCAGACTTCCTGCACAGAAAAATACCAGCAGCTCCAGGATCAGTCCGGCAATTGCCAGTATCAGCTCCTGCATTTCACACCTTCTCTCCGGCTTCTCTGGCAAGGATTCCCATTGCAACCTTCTCCGGAGTGATCGGGAGCTCTCTGACACGTACACCTGTTGCATTATAAACCGCATTGGCAATAGCCGGACAAGGTGTATCGATCACAAGTTCACCAATGGATTTTGCACCGAAAGGACCTGTCTTCTCGTAGCTGCTCTCAAACTCGATCCGCACCTTCGGAATATCCATACGGTTGGGGATCTTATACTGCATAAAAGAATTGTTACGGATCTTTCCCTTATCTGTATACTGCACATCCTCATACAGAACCATTCCGATTCCCTGACCGATACCGCCTTCTGCCTGCACTCTGGCAAGATTTGGATTGATCGGAGTTCCACAGTCGATCACGCCCACATAATCAATGACATCGATCTGTCCGGTCTCTTTATCGACCTCCACTTCAGCGGCACCTACCATAAACGGTGGCGGAGAGATCGGAGAAGAATATTCTTTTACAACCTGAAGCTCACTGCAGACTCCACAGGTCGCTTTTCCTGCGATCTGCTGCAGCGTTACCTCTTTTCCGTCTTCTGTGCGGACTTTTTCTCCGTCAAAATCAGAATCCTCTGCAGATACTCCAAGCATCTGTGCGCCAAAAGCGTGGATTCTCTTTCTGAGTTCTCCGCAGGCCTGGATCACGGCATTTCCAGTTGCATAGGTTGTGGAAGATGCATAAGAACCGGAATCATAGGGAGAAATATCTGTATCCACACTGAATACCACGATATTTTTCATATCTGTATCCAGACAGTCTGCTGCCATCTGAGCAAGAATGGTATCACAGCCGGTTCCCATATCAGAACATCCAAGTGCCAGGGTATAGGAACCATCCTCATTTAATTTAATGTCTGCTCCGCCGACATCGATCCCTGCAATAGATGAGCCCTGCATGGCCATAGCGATACCGACACCCCGTACTTTGCCGTTACCCATATCACGGAACGGATATTTCTCATCCCATCCGATCATTTCCTTTGCACGGGCGAGGCATTTATCCATGGTACAGCTGCCGTTGATCGGTACATCCGGATATCCCGGAAGTGCCTCTCCCTCCATAGGCATGTTCAGCTCGCGGAATTTTACCGGATCCATCCCCATCTTATGAGCCAGCTCATCTGCTGCGGACTCCACAGCAAAAATACCCTGTGTGGCACCATAGCCACGATAAGCGCCAGCTGCCTGCATATTGGTGTAAACAACATCATAGGCAAAACGGTAGGCTTCCGTATGACGATACAGCGCAATGGATTTATGGCCTGAAAGTCCTACGGTTGTAGGCCCATGCTCTCCATAGGCACCGGTGTTGGAAAGAGTATAAAGATCGATTGCCTTTACAATACCGTTTTCGTCTGCACCCATACGGATATGGACTTCCATCTCATGACGCGGAGAAGACGCGATCATAGATTCCTTTCTGGAAAAAACGATCTTGGACGGACGCCCGGTAACCCATGTTACCAGTGCCGGGAAAACCTCACTGACAGAAGACTGTTTTGCACCAAAGCCCCCGCCGATACGAGGCTTGATCACACGAACTTTGGAAGACGGAATGTTCAGCGCATTTCCTACGATCCTTCGGATATGGAACGGGATCTGAGTGGAAGAAACCACCGTCAGTCTCTGAAAATGGTCCATATAACAGTAGGTACGGAAGGTCTCCATCATGGTCTGCTGATTTGCCTTTGTGTGGTAAACCTGATCTACTGTATACGCACATTTTTCCAGCATGGCATCCACATCACCCACTTCTTCTACATTGGAGGAACAGAGATTACGCTTATTATCTCCGCCGGCCGGGATCGGCATATACCAGTCATCCTCCGGGTGCACCAGAATGGGATTATCCTTGGCTGTGTGGATATCCAGAACTGCTTCCTCCACACGATATTTTACCTTAATGCGTTTCAGGGCTTTATCTACTGCCTCTTCTGTCTCACCGGCTACGATGGCAACCGGATCCCCTACAAAACGCACATGCTTATCTATGATATAGCGATCCCATGGACTGATCTCCGGCGCTGTCTGCCCGGCCAGGGTAAATCTTTTGTGGGAAACATCCTCATAGGTCAGAACACAGGCAATCCCCTCGATCTTCTTTGCAGCATCTGTCTTGATCTCTTCCACCCAGGCATTGGCATGAGGACTTCTTAAGAGCTTGACGATCAGACAGTCAGAAGGTGCAAGATCATCGGTATAGACCGGTTTTCCGGTTACCAGCGACATTGCATCTGTTTTTGGCACCGGCTTGTTTACGTATTTCATTTTCCTTCCTCCTGTCCTTTTTTATAGTCGAGAAATTTCAGGATACT
>OLQV01000197.1_pt1 | contig 62624 bp, 45 predicted proteins | sample 1672371 | NCBI WGS metagenome assembly OLQV01 (sample SAMEA3136676, study PRJEB25190) | human gut metagenome
TTAGAGCAACCGGCTCATAACCGGTCGGTCCCGGGTTCGAGTCCCTGAAGGTCCACTTTAGTTCCATATTTTATATTCTGTATATGTCTGGCCCGGTGGCTCAGCTGGTTAGAGCGCCGCCCTGTCACGGCGGAGGTCGTCGGTTCGATCCCGATCCGGGTCGCTTTAAAAAGTCTGCGGAAGCAGGCTTTTTTCGTGTATAAAATTTCTTCCAGCTATAAAAGATGCCGTATTCCAGACATAGAAAAAAGTCTGAAAGACGGCATCTTGCTTAACAGATAAATTAACGGATAAAGTTTGTGCCGATGCGCGGTTCCTTTTCCGGAAGACCAAAGGATTCTTTTCCGAGCTGGATGCTCTTCATCAGAAAACTCATATTCCGTGCAAGGGTACGCATGATCTGCAGGCCTTCGAGATCTTGCTGTGCCTCGTCCGCATTATTTCCATGGATACTGTTCCAATACTGGCCGGAAGCAACCGGCATGCCGGAGATGGTGAAGTATTTGTTCAGCTCATCAAAGGTAGCGGAAAGACCGCCGCGGCGTGCAGAGACAACCGAAGCGCCGACTTTCATGGTCTTGTCAAAGTGTGTGCTGTAGAACAGACGGTCAAGAAAAGCAATAAGTGTTGCATTTGCAGATGCATAATAAACCGGACTTCCGACAACAAGGCCGTCAGCCTCTTCAAATTTCGGAGCAACCTCATTTACCATATCGGAAAAAGCACATTTTCCGAGCTTGGAACAGGCACCGCAGGCAACACAGCCGCGGATATCTTTATTTCCGATATGTACGATTTCCGCCTCAATACCATTTTCTGTAAAGACTTTTTCCATTTCGTGCAGGGCAGTATAAGTGCTGCCTTTTGCGTGAGGACTTCCGTTGATTAATAATACTTTCATTTGATGGTACCTCTCTTTCGTAATTTTCTTTATTATAACACCGGAAAAGATGCAAATAAAGACGCTTTTTTGGGCAAAAACTGATCTTAACAGAAATAGCTGCTGGACGGTATAATACAATCAGCAAAGAAGGCAAAACTTGCAATGGGAGGTTACCAAATGAAGATAGAGAGAATTCTGATTGAAGATCAGATGGCACCGATCGGGCTGGATGAGAAAAAACCGGTATTTTCCTGGCTGCTGACGGCAGAAGAAGGAGAACAGAATCTGATGCAGAGCGCATGCCGGATCGTTGTGCGCACTGGAGAAGATACTGTGTGGGACAGCGGAAAAATGGAAACCGGCGTATCAACAGGGATTGGTTATGAAGGAGAAGCACTGCAGCCCTGTACCAAATATGAGGTAAAAGCAGAGGTGTGGGATAACCACGGCGGAAAAGCAGAAGCAGAAAGTTCCTTCGAGACAGGCCTTATGGATTCTTTGTATGCAGCATGGGAGGGAGCTGAGTGGATCGGCGCACCGCATGCGACGGTATGCGCGGAAAACCGCGGTGTTTTTACGATCGAGAGTGAATTTCGGATGGAAGGCGGGAAGGGAGAAGCGGGTATCGTCTTTGGAGCCAATGACTTCCGTCTGAACGATCATACGAAAAATGAGCTTGGCATGGAAGGGGAGAACTATATCCGTTATGCTGTGTGCCTTGAGGAGGGAGATGCACGCCTCGAAATTTACCGCGTGGGCTATGCGCCGGAGGATACAGCGGAAAAACCGTTTGCCGTTACGAAACTGGTCAACTGGAAAGAGAAAACACAGGAAATCCTGACACCAGAGAATGCCAATGCCTTTCATAAGCTGACCGTAGAGGTTGACGGCAATGTGGCATACGCCTATGTCGACGGCATCCTCGTGGATGCCATTGAAGAGCATGGATTTTTTGGAACGAAAGTATCAGGCCGCCAGCTGAATCCGAGAGGAAATAACGATGTGCTGCCGTATCCGAGACTGAATGAGATCGGATTTTATGCAGGAAAAGGGACGACAGGATATTTTAAGAATCTGACCGTAAGAAACGTAAGAAAACCATCCGCGGAAATTGTTCGTGAGACGCCGGAAGGACGGCTGGATGGGGGAAAAAGTATCTTTGCGGATCAGATTCCGGTGGAAAACGGATACTTTAAAGTAGAAGACAGCCAGATTACGGCAGATCCGTCCCATCATTCAATTCCAATGCTGCGGTCGTGTATTTCCTGCCAGAAAGAGAAAAAACTGGTATCGGCACGCCTTTATATTACTGCGCGCGGTATCTACGACTGCCGGATCAACGGACAGGAGATCACGGAAGATCTGCTGCGTCCGGGTCTGACACAGTATGACCACAGAATGAACTATCAGACATACGATATCACAGGGCTGATGAAACCGGGCCGAAACGGAATCGGCGTGACGCTGGCATCGGGCTGGTGGAGCGAGGCACAGACCTTTGTGGTGAAGAACTTCAATTACTTTGGAGACAAGGAGAGTCTGCTTGCCAAGGTTGTCATGAAGTACGAGGACGGCAGCCGCGAGGTCTTTGGAACAAATACCGAGGATTGGAAGTATTTCGGAGAAGGTCCTTACCTGTTTTCCAGCTACTTTGCCGGAGAGCAGTACGATGCGCGCCGGGCAGAGGTTTACGAAACTTATTCTCTGCCGGAGTTTGATGACAGCACCTGGGAAAAGCCAGTTGTTGTGGATACCGTCATGATCGAAGAGTTCTGCACGATGCCGGGCTTTGGACGGTCCTGGCCGGCGGTTCATGAGCAGAAGCCGGAATATATCGGTGAGTACGATGCGCCGGTGCGGATTGTGGACCAGAGAACGGCAAAGACGAGAAAAGAGCTGTTCCCGGGTGTGTATCTCTACGATCTGGAACAGGAGATGGCTGGTGTACCGCGGATTACACTGCATGAGAAGGCGGGCACAAAGATCATCATCCGCTATGCGGAGGTGCTTTATCCGGATCTGCCGGAGTATGCCGGAAAAGAAGGCACGATGATGCTGGAAAATTACCGGGATGCGACGAGTACGGATGTTTATATCTGCCGCGGCGGGGAAGAGGTGTTCCAGCCGAAGTTTACCTTCCACGGCTACCGCTATATTGAGATCAGCGGTGTGGAGCATGCGCCGGAGCTGGAAGAAGTAGAGAGCCTTCAGTATTCTTCTGTGACGGAATTCCATGGAAGCCTTACGAGTAGCTATAAACTGCTGAACCGGTTTGCTGAGAATGTTTCCTGGTCACAGAAATGCAACTTTATCAACATTCCGACCGACTGCCCGCAGAGAAATGAGCGCATGGGCTGGGCGGGCGATACGCATATTTTCTGCCATACGGCGCTCAACAACAGCAGCCTGAAGAAATTCTATGAGCGGAACCTGCAGGCGATGCGTGATCTGCAGACACCGGAAGGCCAGTACCCGGAGATTGCACCGGTGGGCGGCGGATTCGGCGGCATTACGTATGAGTGTGCGAGTATTTTTATGGCGTGGGAACTGTATGAGCAGTATGGGGATATCCGCACACTGGAGAAATTTTATCCTGGCATGCAGAAATATATGGACTATATGAAGGATAAGGGTCTGCCGGGAACGAAGGTAAATCCGGCGATCGGACCGCTTGGCGACTGGCTGGCACCGGAAGAGACGGATCTGCTGCTTTTATGGAATGCATTCTATTATAAAGAAGCCGATCTGATGAGCCGGATTGCAGGTGCGCTCGGAAGAACAGAGGAGCAGCATCAGTATGAGGCGCTTGCTGCGAAGGTGAAGAAATTCTGGAATGAGACATTTGTACTTCCGGATTCCGGAAAGACCTGCAATGCGGACGGAACGCTGTGTGATACGCAGTGCTCGTATGCAATTGCACTGTCTTATGGTGTGGCAGAAGACAGAAAGAGAATAGGAGAGCATCTGATCCGAAAGACGAGAGCGATCGGCCATACGGTCGGAACGGGATTCTTTGGAACGGGTATTCTGAACCAGATGCTGACCGAGCAGGGCGCTGTGGAGGATGCCTGGAAGATGATGCTGCAGACGGCATTCCCGTCGTGGCTGTATCCGGTGACCCAGGGAGCGACGACGATCTGGGAGCACTGGGATTCCTACACGAAGGAAAAAGGCTTCGGCGGACAGAATGCGATGAACTCGTTCAATCATTATTCTCTCGGAAGCGTTCTTTCCTGGCTGTATCACACGGGACTTGGTATCCAGAGAGACGAGACAAAACCGGGTTATCAGCACATTCTGCTGAAACCGCAGCCGGGCCCGCTCGAGTTTATGAAAGGTTCCGTAGACAGCCCGTACGGCGTGATTTCTGCCGGATGGGAGCGGAAAGGTGACAAAATAGAGTATCAGGTTACGATTCCGGTCAATACAACGGCAACCCTGTTTAAAAACACGCAGGATCCGGCGGATACCGTGGAACTGGGAAGCGGAACGTATACTTTTATGCTGTAAAAAGAAAACCCGAAAGGCTCCGGCAAAGAAATGGGAGACTTTCGGGCGGAAAGAGAAACGCTGTCGGAGAGAAGAGAACTCCGGCAGCGTTTTCTTTGTCATGTTTATTTTTCGGCAGTCATGTGCAGATGACGTTTGATCGCTTCAAAGCTTTCCTGGCTGATGACATGCTCGATGCGGCAGGCATCTTCCGTGGCGGTCTGCTCATCAACACCAAGGCTCATCAGGCCGCGGGAGAGGAGCTGGTGGCGCTCATAGATCATCTCTGCGATCGCGCGTCCGCTGTCGGTCAGGTAGATGTAGCCTTCCGGCGTTACGCGGATCTGCTCTTTTTCTCTTAAGTTTTTCATGGCAACGCTGACACTTGATTTTTTAAAGCCAAGTTCTTCTGCAATATCAACACCGCGTACAACGGGTTTTTTCTGACTTAAGACTAAAATGGTTTCCAAATAATTTTCTGCGGATTCGTTCGTTTTCAGCAAGATGTTCACCTCGTTTTTCTAAATAGCTGAAGATTCATAAATATATATACATATAGAATAGCATATTTTTCGGAATAGGGCAATGATGGTTTTTGATGGTTTTTCTTAATTTCAGAAAAGTTGTAAGATTTCAGAAAAAAAAGACAATGAGGATAGAAGAAAAGCAAGATAAAAGATGACAGGGGGCAAAAAGAGAGGTAAAATAGGAAAAAACAATGAAATTTAGATGGAGGTTAGAACATACCATGGAACAGGTGATAAAGAAAAGACTGCAGCAGGTGATGGATGCGTCTGTTGCAAAAGGAGAGACACCGGGCTGTCTTCTGATGGTGATCAAAGACGGAGAGGAGCAGGTTTATCTGGAGAGCGGATATGCGGATATCGAAGCGAAAAAGCCGGTTTCCCGCGATAATATTTTCCGTCTCTACTCCATGAGCAAGCCGATTACCGCGACGGCCATGATGATTCTGGTAGAGCGCGGAATCGTCGATCTGGCGGATCCGGTCAGCAAATATCTGCCGGGCTTCCGGAACCCGGTTGTATGTACAGCGGATGGGAAGATAGAAAAAGCGGAGCGGGAGATCCTTCTGGAGGATATTATGAATATGACATCCGGGCTGACGTACGGCGGAACGGATGAGACGGGACGGCAGACCGATGCACTTTTTCAGGAGGTGATCCACGGACTTAAGGAAGAAAACGGCGGAACGATCAGTACAGTAGAATTTGCAAACCGTCTTGGAAAAGTCCCGCTTCTGTATCAGCCGGGCCAGTCCTGGAGTTATGGAACGTCGGCGGATGTCGTAGGTGCGGTGATTGAGGTGGCAAGCGGCATGCGCTTTGGGGATTTTCTGAAAAAAGAAATTTTCGAGCCGCTCGGCATGAACGATACCGATTTCTGGATTCCGGCAGAAAAGCAGGATCGTCTGGCGAAGGTGTATGACTGCAGGGAGGGACAGCCGTCCGTCCGTTATCTGGACAATAACCTTGGCATTCAGAACGATATGGCGTACCGCCCGGCATATGAGGCAGGCGGAGCAGGCCTTGCATCTACCATCGACGATTATGCGAAATTTACGCAGATGCTGCTGAACGGCGGCACCTATAACGGTGTACAGATTCTCCGTCCGGCGACGGTAAAATTTCTGGGAGGCCACACATTAAGCGCGGTACAGCAGGCAGGCTTTGATAACTGGATCGGTCTGGAAGGATTTTCCTACGGAAATCTGATGCGTGTTCTGGTAGATCCGACGCGTGCGGTAACGCTGGGAAGCAAGGGTGAGTTCGGCTGGGACGGCTGGCTTGGATGCTACATGGAAGTCGTGCCGGAGCAGAATATGACATTTCTGATGATGACCCAGAAAAAAGATGCCGGAACGTACACCCTGTCCCGGAAGATCCGAAATATTATTTTCAGCGAATAACTTTTCATGAGAGTGATTCTCAAGTAAAGCCTTCCGGCCCGTCAGATCAGACGAAAAAAGTGCCGGAAAAGAAACAACTTAACGAATCAGACGGAACATATGAGCAAATTGCTGTAAAACTACGTCGAATTTTGTCTAAAACGGATATTTGCAGTGAGACAGATGTATGCTATTTTAGTGTCAGTCGAAAATGAAGGCGATTTCATTACTACTTTCATAAAAAACAGCAAAAAAGGGATATCGTGTAAGTTTTTGACCGATTTTGAAGGAAATAAAAGAAAGAATTCAAAATCATGAAAAGAAGACCAAAAAGCAGAAAGGATGCAGAAAATATGATTTCGTTACCGTTAAAGTTTGATGAAGTAGAGAGTGTAGAAGAATTTGTAAATATGGTGAAACGCCTGGATTACGACGTTGACGTAAAAATAGGACGATGCGTCTTTGATGCGAAATCCCTGATGAGTGTCCTGATGATCGCCGGAAACCCGGATGCGGTTGTGGAAGCCAATACGAACGATATCGAAGCATTTAAAAAGAAATTTAAGGATTACCTTCAGTAAGAAAAAAAGTCGGAAAGGCACTGTGTGTAAGATGCATGGTGTCTTTTTTGATGCACGAAAAAGCGGGTGAAGTATCTTGCCGGGGAGACGTGTGCATGGTAAAATAAAGTCTATTGGGATGGAAATAAGAGAATCAAAAGAACGGGCTGATGTAGAAGAAGTTTTTCGTAAAAAAGGAGGCACAAAGTGGAAGAAGAGAAACTGGAAAGAAGCATCAGAAAATCAGAGATTCCCGGACTTACGAGGGAAGAGGAGGAAGCACAGCTTGCGAAGGTGATCGGGATTGCCGAGCAGAATCTGGAACAGGCGAAGGCGGATATCCGGTCGGCGAATGAGGATCTGGCGGATCTGATGGAGACGTACGACGCAAAAGAGGCGGAAGGCCTGGCGCTCTGGAACAACGCGACGGCGAAGCTGAATGCGTACCAGCACGGCATGGCGCGGCTGGAAAAAGCGAGAAAGAAGCCGTATTTCGGGCGGATTGATTTTCAGGATCCGCGGCTTTCGTTTTTAGAGTCCTATTACATCGGGCGCGTCGGCATTTCCGATGAGAAGGCGGAACCGGTTGTGCTGGACTGGCGGGCACCGATTTCCTCCGTCTATTATGAGAACAGCACCGGGCCGTGCAGCTATACGGTGAGTTCAGAGGGTACTTTTTCGATTGATCTGAAAAGAAAGCGGACGTATGAGATTGAAAATGACCATCTGAAAGACTTTTTTGATTCCGATGTGGTAGCGAACGATGAGCTGCTGACAAAGTATCTGGCGAAGAACAAAAAAGCGGTGCTCGGTGAGATCATTGCGACGATCCAGCAGGAGCAGAACCTCATTATCCGCAGATCCCCGAAGACGAATCTGATCGTACAGGGCGTGGCTGGTTCCGGAAAGACGACGGTGGCGATGCACCGGATTTCGTACATCCTCTATAATTACGAGGAGGACTTCCGGCCGGAGGATTTCTATATCATTGGAAGCAACCGCATTCTGCTGAACTACATTACCAGCGTTCTGCCGGAACTCGATGTGTACGGCATCCGTCAGATGACGATGGAGCAGCTTTTTATCCGGCTTCTGTACGAGGACTGGGACGAAGAAAAGTACACGGTACACACCATCGACCGCGCGGATGAGAAAAACAGCATAAAGGGCGGAAGCGGCTGGTTTTTCGATCTGGAAAATTTCTGCCGTACGTACGAGGCAGAGCAGATTCCGCGGGAGCCGGTGCGGCTGGAAAAAACGGGAACATTGCTTCTGGACGCCGAGTATATTGATAACTATTGCAGGGAGCAGTCCACACTTTCCATGGAAGGAAAGATGCGCATGCTGAACGAGATCCTGCTGGCAAAATTTGAGAACGAGGTTTCGGGAAAAGAAGTGACGTTTCCGGCGCGCGAAAAAAAGGCGCTGAAGCGGAAATACGAGAAATATTTTGGAGATGGAAAATGGCGGGGATCCATTTTTGATCTCTATTTACAGTTTCTGGAGCAGCAGGAGGAGAAAGGAAAAGCGGTGGAAGTGCCGGAAAACTCCTTTGATGTCTATGATCTGGCGGCGCTGGCATACCTCTATAAGCGGATCAAGGAAAACGATCCCGTGCGCGAGGCGAGCCATGTGGTCATCGACGAGGCGCAGGATTTCGGGATGATGGCGTACCAGGTGCTTCATTACTGTCTGCGTGACTGTACGTATACCATTATGGGAGATACGTCGCAGAATATCCATTTTTCCTACGGCCTGAACGACTGGGAGGAGCTGAAAAAGCTGATTCTGACCGGCACGTACGATGCGTTCGGCGTTCTGCGGAAGAGTTACCGGAATACGGTGGAGATCTCCGATTTTGCAAACGAGATTCTGCGGCATGGGGACTTTGCGATCTATCCGGTGGAGCCGGTGCTGCGGCACGGAACGGCGGTGCGGAAAGAAGCATTTGACGATGAAGAGGCGCTGCTCGCCGCGGGTGTTCAGACAATCAAGACATGGCAGGCGCAGGGATATGAGACGATTGCCGTTGTATGCCGGGATGAGGCAGAAGCGGCGGATACGGCGCGGAAGCTGAAACAATACGTGCCGGTTGTGGAGGAGGATCTCGAGACGGCAGAGTTCGGCGAGGGCGTGATGGTGCTCCCGGTGGCATATACGAAAGGTCTTGAGTTCGATGCGGTGCTGCTTCTTGATCCGACGGAAGAAAAATATCCTGAAAATGACGGGCAGGTGAAGCTGCTTTACGTGGCGGCGACGCGGGCACTGCATGAGCTGGCGGTGCTGTATACAGGAGAACTGACGGGAATCCTTGCCAAAGAAGCGCCGAAGGGCCGTCACAATCAGGAATTTGCCATGGAGACGCTGACGAAGGCGAAAGAGTATGAGAAGGTTTCGCTGACGCAGAAGGAGGCGCGTGAGGAGAACCGCGCGATCGGCATTCAGGAGATGGACGAGCGGAACAGCCATGGACCGAAACGGATTGTGATCAAGCCGGAGCAGAGGCCGGGAATGGCGCTTGGAAATACAAGCACGACCGGAACAGCGGTGATGGCAAAAGGCAGTACGGTAACGCGGAGGGCTGCGGCAGAAACGGGAGAAGAAATTGCCGCAAAGACAATGCAGCAGCGTGCACCGGAAGGGGTGTCATCTATTTTTGCTGGTGCGGCTTATCATGGAAAGGCAGGCGGCAAAGCGCCGGGAAGCAGACGGAGTGCAGGAACACAGGCAGGAATGCAATATGGAGCGGGCACGGCCGGAGTGCAGAGTGCAAAAAGACCAGGCGGAGCAGGTATGGTACCAGGAGAAGCCGAGAAGACGGAGCGCCTGAATACCTCACCTTACGCTTTCGGTGCAATCCCGGAAAACGAGCTGCTGCGCATCAAGGGCCATTCGAAGATCAAGTGTGCGGTGAAATGGGCGAAGAAAGGAAAATCGGCGGTTGAGATTGCCAGCATGTACGGCATCTTACGCATCACCCCGATCACGCCGGAGGTGATCCGCATCAGTTTCGTAAAGGGTGTGACCGCAAAAGTGCAGGACACGTACTGGAAGCCGAAGGCAGATACCGCGTTTCCGTGGAGTGCGAAAGAATCGAAGACGGCGGTTCTGGTCGAGACGGAAAAGCTGCGCGTCATGGTAGAAAAAAAGGACGGCGCGGTGCAGTTCCTGACGCCGGACAACAAACCAATCCTTTCCGAGAAGCGTGACGAGCCGCGCATGATCGACGGCGGCATGACATGGACGTTCTTCGACTGGAGCGGTTCCGAAAAGCTGAAAGCAAAAGGCATTCTTTCGACCGAGTGGCTGGATCTGACCGCGAAGGCGCGCTACGTCTCTTTTGGCGGAAAGCAGGCGCGGATGCCGCTGCTTGTTTCGAACCGCGGCTACGGCATTGCGGCCGCCGCGTCCCGGACGGCACTGCTGTGCAATGTACGGACGTTTGGAACGTATCTTCACACCGCAGGGGACGGACAGATTGATTATTACTTCATTCTCGGAAAAGACCGGGAGGAAATTGTAAAACAGTATAAAGAGCTATAAAAGGAGCAGACATTTTATGAAAACTCTGGTAATTGCAGAAAAACCATCCGTGGCACGCGACATTGCGCGCGTACTGGGGTGCAGCAAAAAAGAAAACGGAGCGCTGGAGGGAAACAAGTATATCGTTACCTGGGCGCTCGGCCATCTGGTGACGTTAAAAGATCCGGAAGACTATGACAAAAAGTATAAGGAATGGAATATGGCAGTTCTGCCGATGATGCCGGAAAAACTGCAGATCAAGGTCATTCCGCAGACGGGAAAACAGTACCATGCGGTGACGACACAGCTTGCGCGGAAGGACGTGAATGAGATTGTCATTGCAACCGATGCCGGACGCGAGGGTGAGCTGGTGGCGCGGTGGATTCTCGACAAAGCACATAACCAGAAGCCGTGTAAGCGTCTCTGGATTTCCTCTGTGACGGATAAGGCGATCCGTGAGGGTTTTGCCAATCTGAAGGATGCGAAAGAGTACGACAATCTCTACCGCGCTGCCGTTTCCCGTGCCGAGGCGGACTGGCTCGTCGGCATCAATGCGACGCGGGCGCTGACCTGTAAATACAATGCACAGCTTTCCTGCGGCCGTGTGCAGACGCCGACACTTGCCATGATCGCACAGCGCGAGCAGGAAATCCGTGAATTTGTCCCGAAACCGTATTACACGGTGACGGCCGCGGCGGGCGGTGTGGTCTACACCTGGAAAGATGAAAAATCGGGCGGCACAAGAATCTCCGATCCGGAAAAGGCAAAGCAGATCGCAGAGAAGGCAAAACGGTATCCGCTTGTCTTACAGAACGTAGAAAAGAAGAAAAAGCAGAAAGAAGCGCCATTGCTCTACGATCTGACGGAGCTGCAGCGCGATGCGAGCGCACGGTTCGGCTATTCGGCAAAACAGACGCTGAATCTGATGCAGAGCCTCTATGAGACCCATAAAGTCCTTACGTATCCGCGGACAGATTCACGGTATCTGACGAAAGATATTGTGCCGACGTTAAAAGAGCGGCTGGATGCGGTCAGCATCGGCCCGTACAAAGCACTGGCCCAGCAGGCGAAGCGCAGTCCGCTGAACGGAAAGCTCTTCTTTGTCAATGATTCGAAGGTTTCCGATCACCATGCCATTATCCCGACGGAGCAGTACGTGCAGTTATCCGCACTCTCGAACGAGGAGCGCCGCATTTATGATCTTGTTGTGCGCCGCTTTCTTGCGGTACTGCTGCCGCCGTGTGTATATGAAGAGACGGTGATCCAGGCTTCCATCGAAAAGGAATGCTTTACTGCGCGCGGAAAGCGCATGGTCGAGAAAGGCTGGCAGGAGGCGTACGAGGATAACCGGTACGACGAAGAGGATGAGGCGAAAGAAGAGGTGCGGGAGCAGAATCTGCCGCTTCTGGAGGCAGGCATGAAGATCGGGCAGCCGAAGATCAGTCTCCGCGAAGGAAAGACAAAACCTCCGGCACGCTTCACGGAAGGCACGCTGCTCTCCGCGATGGAAAATCCGGTCCGCTACATGGAAAACCGCGACAGCAGCCTGGTAAAAACGATCGGTGAGGCGGGCGGCCTTGGAACGGTTGCGACCCGTGCGGATATCATCGAGAAGCTGTTCCGCAGCTTTCTGCTGGAGAAAAAAGGCAATGAGATCTATCTGACCTCGAAAGCACGCCAGCTTCTGAAGCTGGTTCCGGCGGATTTGAAAAAGCCGGAGCTGACGGCAAGCTGGGAGATGCAGTTAAACGACATTGCAAAGGGAAAGAAGCGGCGCGATGTGTTTATGGAGGAGATCCGCAGCTACACGGTGGAACTGATCGATGAGATCAAGACGGAAGAGGGAACGTTCCGCCACGACAACCTGACGAACAAGAAGTGCCCGAACTGCGGAAAACGGCTGCTTGCGGTGAATGGAAAGAACGCAAAACTGCTCGTCTGCCAGGACAGAGAGTGCGGTTACCGCGAGACGGTTTCCCGCACGACGAATGCGAGATGCCCGGTCTGCCATAAGCGCATGGAGATGATCGGAAAGGGCGAGGATGCGACGTTTGTCTGCGCCTGCGGCCACAAAGAGCGCATGACAAAATTCCAGGAGCGCCGCAAAAAAGAGGGCGGCGGCGTGACGAAGCGCGATGTGGCAGCTTATATGAAGAAACAGAAAAAAGAGGCCGAAGAGCCGGTGAACAATGCGTTTGCCGCGGCATTAAAAGGAATTAAATTATAAAAAAGGGAGCGAGTTCTGCCGAAAATCAAAAAACGGCGGAACCCGCTTCTTTTGTTAAAATCGTTGAGGAAAAGGTCAAAAAAAGTGATTGTTTTATGCAGAGTTATGCCGTAAAATAGAAACAAATGATATAAGAAACAGGAAAATTCTGAAAATAACAACAGGGAGGTTTTTCAATGAAACAGACGGATCTGGAAAAACTGCTGGCGGATATGTCGCTGAAAGAGAAAGTAGATCAGATGCTTCAGTTAAGTGGAGCATTTTACCTCGGGGATGAAAACAGCGTCCTGACCGGCCCGGCAAATGACATGGGAATCGGAAAAGAGGACCTGGAGATGGCCGGTTCCATTCTCGGTGCAGCCGGTGCCGATACGATGAAAAAACTGCAGGATGACTACATGGCAAAACAGCCGCATCACATCCCGATGCTGTTCATGATGGATGTCATTCACGGCATGAAGACCATTTTCCCGGCGCCGCTGGCGCAGGGAGCCACTTTTGATCCGGAGCTCTCCGGCGAGTGCGCGTCTGCAGCCGCAAAAGAAGCATCCGCGGCCGGACTTCACGTTACCTTTTCTCCGATGGTTGACCTTGTGCGCGATGCGAGATGGGGCCGCGTTGTGGAATCCACAGGCGAAGATCCGTACCTGAACAGCCGCTTTTCCGAGGCGATCGTAAAAGGCTTCCAGGGAGATGATTTAAAAACACCGGGAAAAGTTGCCTCCTGCATCAAACACTTTGCAGGCTACGGCGGAGCAGTCGCAGGAAGAGATTACAACACCGTAGAGCTCTCAGAGCATACCTTCCGTGAATTCTATCTTCCGGCATACAAAGCAGGCATCGATGCGGGCGCAGCGATGGTGATGACATCATTCAACACGATCAACGGCGTTCCGGCGAGCACCAACAAATGGCTGATGCGCGATATCCTGCGCGGCGAGATGGGATTTGACGGCGTGCTGATTTCTGACTTTGCAGCCATTCTGGAAACCGTTGCCCACAGAAGCTCGAAAGATGCCGCCGATGCAGCGAAAAAAGCGCTGGAGGCAGGCGTGGATATTGATATGATGACATCCGTTTACGCCGCAAACCTCTGCCGTCTCGTAGAAGAAGGTGAAGTGGACGAGCATCTGATTGACGAGTGCTGCCTGCGGATTCTGGAGCTGAAAAACAAACTGGGACTGTTTGAAAATCCATATAAAGATGCGGATGCCGAGAAAGAGAAAGCATACAACCTCTGCCCGGAGCACCGTGCACTGGCGAAAAAAGCAGCGGAGGAATCCTTCGTCCTGCTGAAAAACGACGGCGTACTGCCGCTCGACACTTCGAAAAAAATCGCATTTGTCGGCCCGTATACCAACAATCATGAAATCAAGAGCAGCTGGTCCTTCACCGGCGACAGCAAGGACTGCGTGACGATTCAGAAAGCAGCCGAGAAAGTCTTCGACGCATCACGCACCACGTATGCAGAAGGATGCCCGGTTATCGGAAACGATGTGGAGCTGATCGGATTTACCGAGACGACACCGAAAAAATACAGTGAGGAAGAGCTTGCTGCCATGGAGCAGAGCGCACTACAGGCAGCAAAAGAGGCCGATCTCGTGGTAATGCCGATGGGTGAGCATTATCTGCAGAGCGGCGAGGCGACCAGCCGTGCCATGATCGATGTGCCGGAAATCCAGATGGAGCTGTTCCACAAAGTGCTGGCCGTTAACCCGAATGTGGTTGTCGTTCTGTTCAACGGCCGCCCGCTGGATCTGCGGGAAATCAGCGCTAAAGCAAAAGCCATTCTCGAGGTATGGTTCCCGGGAACCGAGGGCGGAAGCGCTGTTGTGGATGTCCTGACCGGAAAGAAAAATCCGTCCGGCAAGCTGCCGATGAGCTTCCCGTACTGCGTGGGCCAGGCACCGGTCAGCTACAACGAGTATTCCACCGGAAGACCGAATCTGCCGGGCATGAAAGAGCGGTTCCGATCCAAATATCTTGACATTCCGAATGCACCGCTGTATCCGTTCGGCTATGGTCTTTCCTACACGACATTTGCCGTTTCGGATGTCGTGCTTGACCAGAACGAGATGGATAAGAATGGCAGAATTGCAGCAAAAGTAACCGTGAAGAATACCGGTGATGCTGCAGGCTGCGAGGTTGTTCAGCTGTACATCCGCGATGATTATTCCGATGTGGTTCGTCCGGTGAAAGAGCTGAAAGGTTTCCGGAAAGTAGAGCTTGCCCCGGGTGAGGAGCAGGAGGTTACGTTCTATATTACCGAAGAGGATCTGCGCTACTACCGGCTCGACGGAATCTTCGGCAGCGAGCCGGGTACCTTTACGGTGATGATCGGCAACAGCAGCACGACGGAAAACAGTGCGGTATTTACATTAAAATAAATTGGGAAAAGAAGGGTGAAACTTATGGAGAAAACAACGAAAAACGGAATTAACCGGATCAGCCAGGAGGGCGGAAAAACGATCGCCTGGGCAGAAGAGTCCGGCGTAAAAGTATTGGAAAAAGATGGATATTACTTTAAAGACCTGGCAAAAACCGGTGAACTGCTGCCGTATGAGGACTGGCGTCTCTCTGATGAAGAGAGAGCCGCAGACCTTGCGGGCCGTCTTTCCATCGAGGAGATCGCGGGTCTTATGCTGTACTCACCGCATCAGGCCGTACCGCCGATGCCGGGCGGTCCGTTCCAGGGAACGTTTGACGGAAAAACGTATCTGGAATCCGGCAAAGAACCGTATGCGATTTCTGATCAGCAGAAAGAATTTCTGGAGGACGAGCATATCCGCCATATCCTGCTGACGAACGTGGAAAGCCCGGAGATTTCCGCAAAATGGAGCAATGAGCTGCAGAAACGGGCAGAGACACTGCCGTATGGTATTCCGATCAACCTCTCCTCTGATCCGCGGAACGGAGCAAAGGATTCCGGCGCAGAGTTCAAGAGCGGTGGAAGCGAGATCAGCAAATGGCCGGAGGGTGTCGGCTTTGCAGCATGCTTTGACCCGGAAGTAGCCGGACAGTTTGCAAAGGATGCCTCCCGTGAATACCGGGCACTCGGCATCACAACGGCACTCGGACCGCAGATCGACCTCTGCACCGAGCCGAGATGGATGCGCTTTGTCGATACGTTAGGCGAAGAAGTGGAGATGTCCAAAAAGCTTACCAAAGCGTACTGTGACGGTATGCAGACAACGGAAGGGGAAGCAGACGGCTGGGGAAAAGACAGCGTCAACACGATGGTCAAACACTGGCCGGGCGGCGGCACCGGAGAGGCCGGACGCGATGCACACTATGCATTCGGACAGTTTGCCGTTTATCCGACCGGAAATTTTGAGGAGCATTTAAAACCGTTTACCGAGGCAGCCTTCCACCTGGACGGACCGACCGACTGCGCATCCGCGGTTATGCCGTACTACACCGTATCCTACGGCGTGGACAAGAAAAACGGCAAGAACGTCGGAAACTCCTACAGCGAGTACCTGATCAAGGATCTGCTGCGCGGAAAATATGAATTTAAAGGCATTGTCTGCACCGACTGGGGCATCACCCAGGATCCGGAGAAGACGATTGAGGGATTTGGAAGCCGCTGCTACGGCGTGCAGGATATGACCGAGGCAGAACGGTGTCTGCTGGCGATCACAAACGGCGTTGACCAGTTCGGCGGAAACAGCGAGTCCGGTCCGATTGTCGAGGCGTATAAGATCGGCTGTGAGAAATACGGCGAGAAAGCGATGCGTGAGCGCATGGAGCTGTCCGCCAAACGTCTTCTGATCAACATTTTCCACTGCGGCTTGTTTGAGGATCCGTATCTTGATCCGGAAGAATCCGCAAAGATTGTAGGATGCGAAGAGTTCTGCCGCCATGGCTATGAGGCACAGCAGAAATCCATTGTCCTGCTGAAAAACAGTGCGAAACGCGCACCGGAAGGACAGAAGGGTGTGCTGCCGCTGAAGAAAGGTTTGAAGGTTTATATTCCGGAGAGAAAGATCGGACCGTCCAAAGCGTTCTTCCGCATCGATCTGCCGGCAAAAACCGAAGATCCGCTGCCGGATGGACTGCCGTCCAAGTACGGTACACGCGTATCATCACCGGAGGAGGCCGATGTGGCGCTGGTATTTATCGAAAGCCCGGCATGCAACCCGTATTCCACCGAAGATCTTGCGAACGGCGGCAACGGCTATCTGCCGATTACACTGCAGTACCGCCCGTATACGGCGAAAAAAGCGCGTGAGGTGAGCATTGCCGGCGGTGATTTCCGCGAGAATTTCACGAACCGCAGCTATCTTGGAAAGACAAACACTGCCTACAACGAGGCTGATCTCGACAATATTCTCGAATGCCGCCGCGCGATGGGCGACAAGCCGGTGATCGTCTGCGCAACCGTCAACAACCCGATGGTGATGCATGAATTTGAAGCCGAAGCCGATGCGATCGTCGCAGAGTTCGGTGTTTCGAGAGCCGCTGTGCTCGACGTTGTCTTCGGCGGTTACAACCCGACCGGCCGTCTGCCGATCCAGATGCCGAAGGATATGGATGCGGTTGAGGAGCAGAGCGAGGACCGTGCGTTGGATATGGAAACCTATATTGACAGCGAAGGACATAACTATGACTACGGTTATGGCATGAATTACGAAGGCGTTCTTCCTGCATGGAAAAAGTAAAAGAATAACAGAAAACCTGATCGGCACCGGGACCGCGTGTGTTTCGGTGCCGATATTGGAAACAAAAGACAGAATAAGGAGGACTTAAAAAGAGATGATTGTTCCAAAATATTTCGAAGATTTCGATCACCTGCATGTGAATACCATGCCGAACCGTGCCTACTACATTCCGGCATCCCGCCGCATGGAGGATCTGGTGGAGAACCGGGAGGCGTCGGACCGCTTTTTTCTGCTTTCCGGCGACTGGAAATTCCGCTATTTTACCAGTGTTTACGATGTAAAAGAGGAGTTTTTCGCAGAAGGATACGACACTTCTGTATTCGAGACGATTCCGGTGCCGTCCGTCTGGCAGAATTATGGCCATGACCACCATCAGTATACGAACGTCCGCTACCCGTTCCCGGTGGATCCGCCGTATGTGCCGTATGAGAACCCGTGCGGTGCGTACGTGAGAACGTTCGAGTGGAAAAAACAGGAGGAAGCACCGAGGGCATTCCTGAATTTTGAGGGCGTGGATTCCTGTTTCTACGTGTGGATGAACGGCAGCTTCGTCGGCTACAGCCAGGTGTCTCATTCTACGAGTGAATTTGATGTAACAGACTTCTTAAAAGATGGCACCAACACCATCGCCGTACTGGTGCTGAAATGGTGCGATGGAAGCTATCTCGAGGATCAGGACAAATTCCGCATGAGCGGCATTTTCCGCGATGTCTATCTGCTTGCAAGACCAGAAAAAGGCATCCGCGATTACTTTGTAAAGGCAGCGCCGGACGCATCGTACCAGAATGGAGAAGTTTCGATTGCGATTACCTGGAATGACGGGGAACCGCAGGAAGGAACGGCAAAGCTGTTTGATACAGAAAATCATCTTGTGGCAGAGGCAGCGTTTGGCGGCGATACGGTTCAGATGCATGTAAAAGATGCACATCTGTGGAATGCCGAGGAGCCGTATCTGTATACGCTGGTGCTGGAGACGGCGGGTGAGGTGATCACTGATCATGTCGGCATCCGTGAGATCCACGCGAAGGACGGTGTGCTGTACCTGAACGGCGTGAAGATCAAATTCCACGGAACAAACCGCCACGATAGCGATCCGGTGACGGGATTTGCAATCAGCCTTGCACAGATCAAAAAAGATCTGAAGGTAATGAAAGAGCACAACATCAATGCGATCCGGACCAGCCATTACCCGAATGCGCCGTACTGTTATCAGCTTTATGACCGTCTCGGTTTTTATGTCATCGATGAGGCGGACAATGAGAGCCACGGCACAGAGGAAATTTATGCGAATTACACGAGCTGGGAAGAGTATGCGAAGAACTGGAATAAACTAATTGCGAACAATCCGGTATTTACCGAGGCAACCGTAGACCGCACACAGCGTTGCGTAGAGCGCGATAAAAACCGCCCGAGCGTTGTCATCTGGTCGATGGGAAATGAGTGCGCATACGGCTGTACCTTCGAGGCGGCCTTAAAGTGGACGAAGGAATTTGATCCGACGCGTCTGACGCACTATGAGTCGGCACGGTATGTGGATGATCCGAAGAAATACGATTACAGCAACCTCGACCTCTACAGCCGCATGTATCCATCACTCGAGGAGATCAAAAAAGAGCTGGTGGAGTACGGGGATAAGCCGTATATCATGTGCGAATACTGCCATGCGATGGGCAACGGCCCGGGAGATCTTGAAGATTACTTTGAACTGATCCACAGCGAGGAGAAGATGTGCGGCGGCTTTATCTGGGAGTGGTGCGACCACGCGATTGATATGGGAAAAACGATCGAGGGAAAGAAGATGTACGCGTACGGCGGCGACCACAACGAGTATCCGCACGACGGCAACTTCTGCATGGACGGACTTGTTTATCCGGACCGCACACCGCATACGGGGCTGATGGAATTTAAAAACGTGTATCGTCCGGTGCGCGTGACGGGATATGATGCCGAAAAGGGTACACTGACCATCAAAAACTATATGAATTTTGTGAATCTGAAAGATTACGCTGTGCTCGGCTATGAGGTGCTTGTGGACGGCGAAGTGACGGAGAGCGGCAAGATTACAGATGAAGCACTGCTGGAGCTTGCGGCAGGCTGTGAGAAGACGATTCCGCTTGCCATTTCCGTGCCGGAGCAGGGAAAATGTGCGCTGAAGGTTACCTGGTATCAGAAACAGGCCACTGAGGTGCTGCCGGAGCAGTTCGAACTGGGATTTGAAGAAGTTCCGGTGAAAACGAAAGATAATCAGAACCAGAAGGCAAAAGAGATGATGAAGCGCCCGGAGGGAACGGCTTCGTTTGGATGGAAAGAGGACGATCATTATCTGACGGTATCGACGGAACAGTTCAGCTATACCTATAATAAGTTCACCGGCCTGTTCGAGGAAATGTGCTATGCCAACCAGAATCTGCTCGACCGCCCGATGGAGCTGAACATCTGGCGTGCGCCGACAGACAATGACCGCAATATCAAGAATACCTGGATGCGTGCGCAGTATGACCGCACCGTGACGCGGGCGTATGAGACAACGGCAAAAGAAGAAAACGGCTGCGTGGAGATCGAGACAAGCTATTCGATTTCGTCTCCGGCTCTGCAGCGGATCCTTGCAGGTGTGATCAAATGGACAATTTACAGCGACGGAACGACCGATGTCCATGTAGAAGCAAAGAAAGACCCGGTATTCCCGGTTCTGCCGCGTTTTGGCCTGCGCCTATTCCTGCCGGAATCGTTTGCAAAACTGACCTACTGCGGCCTCGGCCCGGTGGAGAGCTACGTGGATAAGCACCAGGCAAGCTATCACGGCGTTTTCCACAGCACACCGGCAGAACAGCAGGAAGACTATATCCGCCCGCAGGAGAACGGCAGCCACTATGACTGTGATTACGCAAGCCTTGCCAATGACCGCGTGGTGCTGACGGCAGTGGGAGAGAAAACGTTCTCCTTCCAGGCATCCGTTTATACGCAGGAGGAGCTGACGGAAAAAGCGCATAACTATGAGCTTAAGCCGTGCGGAAGCACTGTTTTCTGCATTGACTACCGCCAGGCGGGAATCGGATCGGCAAGCTGCGGACCGATGCTGCTGGAGAAGTATCAGTTGAAAGAAAACGAAATAAAATTCGCCGTACGGCTGAAACCGGAACTGCTGTAAGACGATTGCAGAAAAAAAAGCTGCTTCATCTTCCGAAAAGGGGGGAGTGAAGCAGCGTTTTTTGTATGGGGGATAGGAAAAAGTCTGAATAAACCTATTGATACGGTATGAATATGGGTATATAATGGATGAAATTACAATTCAGATTCACAGATTCTGGAAAATCAGGGAAGAAAAAGGAGAAAACAGATCATGAGTGAAATTACAAGAGACGAGGCGTTTGCCTTATTAAAAAAATACAACAAAGATCCCTTCCATATTCAGCATGCGCTTACCGTAGAGGCTGTGATGAAATGGTATGCGAGAGAACTCGGCTATGGAGCAGAAGAGGGGCACTGGGGAATTGTCGGCCTGCTGCATGATATTGATTTTGAACTGTATCCGGCCGAGCACTGTCTGAAAGCGCCGGAACTTCTGCGGGAAGGCGGCGTATCGGAGGATATCATTCATGGTGTTGTATCACACGGATACGGCATTACCATCGAGTGCGGCGTGACGCTGGATGTGGAGCCGGTTCACGAGATGGAAAAGGTGCTGTTTGCCGCAGATGAGCTGACAGGCCTGATCTGGGCGGCTGCGCTGATGCGGCCTTCGAAGAGTACAAAAGATATGGAACTGAAATCCCTGAAGAAAAAATATAAGAGCAAAGGCTTTGCGGCTGGATGTTCGCGGGAAGTCATTGAGCGGGGCGCCGAGCAGCTCGACTGGCCGCTGGAAAAACTGCTGACTATGACAATGCAGGCCATGGCTGACAGCGAGGATGAGATCAACCGGGAAGTAGAAGCGGAGCAGAACGCATAAAAAACTGCCCGAATTTCGACAGAAAAACTGGAATTCGGGCAATTTTTTTATGCATGGCGCATCTTTTTCCCAGGCATTACCATTTTTTTTTCGTCAGACGGTAAAATTCTACATGATTTCCAATGAATTTTTGAACCAGAGATACGGTTCGTCCCGTCATAAAAGCACAGAAGAAAGTTCCGATGCCGATTCCGTAAAGATGGTGAAGGATTACAAGGGACAGGATTACGGTCGTTGTCAGACAGGTGAGATCAAAGGTTGTCTTGATCTGGTTATACTTTTTATGCAGAAGTTCCGACAGATCCCGCGGAAAAATATCGGTCGGGACAATCGGCAGCAGGCAGTTGTTGGCGAGGCAGATGCCGAAGCACATCAGAAGAAATCCGGTGAAAAAGCAGACCACATTCAGCAACAGAACATTTGGCAGCAGGGTAACCCAGGTATTGTGTACATCGATCATTTTTCCGAATCCGATGCCGACAACAAAAGAAAACAGATAGCCGGGACAGAACGAACGCTTCAGGACCATCAGGGTGATGACAAGCAGCGTTTGAAAGATATAGTTCCACGTTCCGAAACTGAAAACTGGAAACGCTGTGCTGAGGATGAGCGGCACGGAGGAAATTGTTGAAATTCCAAATACGCTTTTTGACATCAGATCAATGGCAAGAGGGTTGATCAGAAGCACGATCAGAAGCGCCGCTTCGCCTGGAAGATGAAATTTTCTGGTATTCATGAGTAAAAATCCTTCTTTCCTGAGAATGAAATTACGTTAAGGTCTTGAAACTATGCTTATTATAGACACAGAAACCGATAAAAACAAATGATTATTTTGAATAAATTGATTCTAAAATTAAATGAAAAGTGGTATGATAGATGCAGAACAGGAAAAGAGGCTATCTATGAATATCGAGTATTTAAAATATTTTGCAGAGCTGGCAAAACTGCAGCACTATGGAAAAGCGGCAAAAGCGCTGAATATTTCCCAGCCGGGGCTCAGCCATGCGATCAAGACACTGGAGGACGAGTACGGTGTTCCGCTCTTCCAGAAAGAAGGACGAAACGTGAGCCTGAGCCGCTACGGAAAAGAATTGATGCAGGATGTCGAGGAGATTCTGGACGCATATCTTCGAATGGAGGAGCGGGCGGCAGGCCTTCGGACGGAAGAAAAGACAGTGCGGATCGGAACCGTATATCCGCTCGCGGCAGGAACAATACCACATATGCTGCGGGAATTCGGCGCGACCTTCCCGTTTATCATCTACAACCGCCTGACCCCAGAGATCGAGGAGGGTCTGCTGGATGGAAAATACGATATCGGCTTCTGCTCAGAACTGCTGAAATCCGAAGAACTCGAATATTATCCCCTCCGGGAATCTTACATCGCGGCCGCCGTCCCGGAAGGTCATCCGCTGGAGGGGAAAGAGAACATCACACTAAAAGAAGCAGCCAAGTATCCGCAGGTCATGTTTTCCAGGACGAGCGGCTTCCGCAGCCTCCAAGAGCAGATCTTCGCCGAACAGGGCATCCAGGTAAAATCCGTGTGTGAGGCCGAAGAAATCGAAGTCCTCACCGGCCTTGTGGAAAATGGTTTTGGAATATCTATCCTCCCCTACATGGACATCGTCCGCCTCCATCACATCACCGCAATCCCGGTGCAGACCTCAAGCTGGAAATCAAAATTCTACATCGCCAGAAGAAAATACGGAATCCGCACAGCGCAGGAAGAGGCGTTTTTTCAGCATTGGAGGAAATGACGGGCAGGAAATTTTATGGTATAGTAAAACAAAATCTAAGTGAAAAAGGTGAGATACAAAATGATCAGTGAAAAAATTTTTGAGCTAATTCTTCGAAACGGCATGACCCAGAAAGAATTCTCCGAAGAAACCGGAATTTCCCAGAGCACCATCAGCGACTGGAAAAGAAAGGGCACGAATCCGTCGGCGGATAAAATACTGAAAATCTGCGAAGTGCTGAAGGTTACGCCGTATGAACTTCTGGGGGAAAATGAGACAGAGCGAAATGCGGGAAATCCGGAAATGAGCGCAGGAAATGAAACAGAAAAAATCATTCTGGAAGGCTTTCGGAATCTGTCAGACAGAAAAAAAGAACGAATCCTGGGATATCTGGCAGCATTGCAGGAGGATTAAGATGAAACAGAAACCATCCTATCTGCCAAAGAAATATAAGTATTCTGCCCGTTCCGGCAATCTGAAAGCGGAGGCAGTGGGGGTTGTGAAAGGGGAGAAGCATTTTCCGGTTTTTGAAGGAGATGTTGTTTTTAAACCGCTTACAAAATCTAAACCGCTGTCTACGCCGCTGTTCGCCTATGCTGAGGTTTTCTGGTCATGGGTGATTGATGCGTATTTTATGCCGGCGCCGCAGTATCAGCTTGCGTTTTGCGAAGGGTATGAGGCGGAGGTGGAGAAATATTACGATTATGGAACAGTTTCACCGATGATTTACGGGGAAGGAGAACATCTGCTGAATCTGCTGGAGTTCTTTCGAAAATATCCTGACGACAAAGTCCATATTGATGACTACGTCAATTACTGCCAGATGTTCTACGACTACACCGAAATCCTCGAATCCGACTATTTCCAGACCCACCCGGCGATGGCGGAGGAGCTGGTACTGCAGATTCTCGTTTCGATTTTGAAAGGCGATCAGAACTACCATTACGAAAACATCGCATTTGTCTGCCGTGAAGACGATAAGATTCTGCGTCTGGCGCCGATGATTGATCATGAGTTTTCAACATATTTCATGTTCCCGGACAGTATGCCGCGGCAGATGTACTGGTTTGAACAGCTTGCGCGGTCCATTCAGGGGGATGAAGTACAGCTGGGAGAGTTTGATTATCTGACGAACGAAACAGAACGTCATCTGATGGAAAAAAGCGCAACATGTCTGCACAAAAATCTGATATACATCAGAGAACATTATCCTGAAGTCTGTCAGGTGTTTCTGGAAAAATTGAGCAGACTGGAAAAGGATCTAAAAGAAAAGAAAGAGCTGTTTGAACTGGAAAAAGGCCCGGGCTACCCCGAGACGGCCAATTCAGATGCTTATCTGATCGGCAAAGCACGGTACAAAGACCATGACGAAAAAAAAGCCAGAGAGTATGAAGTGAAATACAGCGGAAAAGAAAAGCAGATCAATTTTGAAGTCGTAAACAGCGTATCGGTTTATGAAATTAAAAAAATTATGCAGCAGATGCGGGAAATCCTTGAAAAATAAGCATCTGCAACCGCCAGTTGACACATTTCCAGCCCGATTTGGTAGAAGGCAACCGAAAAAAATGATAGGATTTGAAGCAGAAACAGCCAATCCATTTCCAAAACAGAAATGAATGGAATGGCTGTGAGCTGCAGCAAAAAGATTACTGAAAAAGAGCTGGAAAACAGGAGAAAACAAATATGATTTTGGCAGAAAAAATCACAGAAGAGAGAAAGAAAAATGGATGGTCACAGGAAGAGATGGCGGAGAAACTTTCCGTCTCGCGGCAGGCGGTATCCAAATGGGAGAGTGCACAGTCCACGCCGGATTTGCAGAAAGTGCTCCGTCTTGCTGAAATCTTTGGTGTCAGCACCGACTATCTGTTAAAAGACGAATTAAAATCAGAGACAGGAACAGAAATACTGGAATACGCCGCAGAGGAGTCATCCGTGCGGAGTGTATCGATGGAAGAAGCAAACGCGTTCATGGAATGGAGACGGAAAACAGGGCCGACACTCGCCGGAGCTGTTGCGCTCTGTATCATCAGCCCGGCGCTGCTGATCTTCCTTGCCGGACTTTCCGATTCCCATATAGGAAACATCAGTGAAAACATGGCAACGGGAGCAGGCATCTCCGTTTTGTTGCTGCTGGTTGCCGCTGCTGTTGTGATTTTCGTATCCTACAGTATTCACGGACAGCAGTATGAATATCTGGAAAAGGAGAGAATAGAAACTGCCTATGGTGTAACCGGCCTTGTTCAGGAACGGAAAAAGGACTACGAAAGCACCTTTACCAGAGGAATCGCCGCCGGTGTTACCCTCTGTATTCTGGCAGTTATCCCGATGTTCGCTGCCATTGCATTCAGCCAGCCGGACTACATCATCACAGCCACCGTATCCATCCTGCTGCTTCTGGTCGCCGTTGGTGTCTTTTTCATCGTGCGGGTCAGCACCATAAATGGAAGCTACGTCATCCTGCTGCAGGAAGGCGAATATACACCGGAAGAAAAACGATACAAAAAGAAAACAGAAGTTTTTACAACCGCCTACTGGTGTATTGTCACCGCCATCTATCTTGCATGGAGCTTCCAGACGAGAGAATGGGATAAAACCTGGATCCTATGGGCTGTTGCCGGTGTTCTGTTCGGCGGTGTGAGGGCAGTTATGCGGGGCAGAATAAAAGAAAAATAAAAAACAGAGAAAAACGATTTTTCTGTCGCGAAATCCCTCTCTGACGTGTTAAAATAAAACATAATACGTTTGGCAGAAAAGAGGGAATTGAGTATGAAATATGCCTACAAAAACGGAAAAATCCTAAACGGAACGAAAGATATGCAGGTTCAGACCGGTCTGATCATTCTGACGGAAGGAGAAAAAATCGCAGCGATTGTCCCGGAAGAAACCAGACTTTCCGGCTATACGGAGGTAGATCTGCAGGGAAAATACATCATGCCCGGACTGATCAACATGCATGTCCATCTCGCAGGCAACGGAAAACCGCAGAAGAAGCAGCGCGACAACGCAAAACTCGTCAAAACCCTGATGAGCAACAGAATTTCCCGCGCGATCGCCTACCGCATGGTAGCAGGCTTCGCAAAAGATGAACTGCTAAGCGGCGTTACCACGATCCGCACGGTCGGTGGTCTTGGCACTTTCGATACACGGCTGCGCGATGAAATCAAAGCCGGTAAAAAGACCGGCCCGAGAATCCTTGCCGCAAACGAGGGAATCTCTGTACCGGGTGGGCACATGGCAGGTTCGGTAGCGATCGCAGCAGAGAGTATCGATGCGGCAGTCGCCCGTGTAGATGAGGCAAAACGCGAAAATGTCAATCTGATCAAGCTGATGATCACCGGCGGTGTGCTGGATGCCAAAGAAAAAGGCGTTCCGGGAGAACTCAAAATGGCACCGGAAATGGTAAAAGCCGCCTGTAACCGGGCGCATGCACTCGGCTATCAGGTCGCCGCCCATGTCGAATCGCCGCAGGGTGTCCGCGTGGCACTGGAAAACGGTGTGGATTCGATCGAGCACGGTGCAAAAATGGATGACGATATGATTCGCCTGTTCAAAGAAAAGAATGCATTTCTATGTACGACACTGTCCCCGGCCCTGCCGTATGCGCTGTTCGACCGTTCCATCACCAACGCAACTGAGGTAGAGCAGTTCAATGGTAACGTTGTTTTCGAAGGAATCATAGATTGTGCGAAAAAAGCCATCGCCAACGACATCCCCGTCGTCCTCGGAAACGATGTCGGCTGTCCGTGGATCACGCAGTACGACTTCTGGCGGGAACTCTTTTACTTCCATAAATATGTCGGCGTCTCCAACGCCTTCGCGCTTTACACCGCAACCGCCCGCGCTGCCGAAATGGCCGGAATCGGAGCCGAAACCGGAACCATCGAGCCCGGCAAATCCGCCGATCTTATCGTGACCGCCGAAAACCCGCTTGAGGATCTTCGTGCTCTCCGCAAAGTAGAGATGGTCGTCACACAGGGAAGAAAAATCGATCATCCTCAGGTAAAAATCAATCCGGTGGTCGCGGCAGAGCTGGATCAATTTCTGGTGGAATAAAGGATACGACGGAGAAGACAAAAAAGATGGAAGAGAACAAAGAAGCACAGGAAAATTTACAGGAAAAAAGAGAACAGGCTCTTTGGAGGCTTCATGAGGAACGGACAGAAGAAGCCCTGTGGGACTGCGTTGTCGCGTTCCAGGAGTTTGAATTCCATACGTATTCCGGTCTGCCGTATTCCTACCATATGAAATATGGAAGAAGCGGCACCTACACCAAAGAACTCTGGATCGACCGCCGGGAGAAAAGTAAAAGCCTTGTCTGGAGTTCCGTCCGGAGTGCATATCAGAAAGTACTGGAATTACAGCAGGAGAGCGAAAGACCGGTTGTCGAGCGCCCGAAAGCGCTGGGCGATATCCGTGGAATCACGTATATTTACGGCATCTTTTACGAGTTTGCCCTGCTGGAAATGCCGGAAAAAGCAAAAGAAAAAATTGCTCTGCAGACAGCAGGACAAAAATCGCCGGGAAAATAAATTTTTCGCCCATGCAGGTCTTGACAACCACGCATTGGGTGATATAATCTAAAACTATCGGGAGCCAAAAAGCACCGAACACAAAAAACAAAGCGTAGAAGAGACGAGTAAATCACAGCGAATGTGACAGAGAGAAACCCCGTTTTGTGGTGCAAGGGTTTTAACAGGAACGTGATCGAAGACCAGCTCTGAGCGGCCCCAATCCGGCCCGGTGATTCCGTTATCGTCAAATGAAGTGGTTTGAAAAAACAAAATGGGTGGAACCGCGGTGAATGAAAATACATCGTCCCTTTTGACAGCATAAGCGTGTCAGAAGGGACTTTTTTGTTGCTGTAAAAAGTATAAAAATTCTGAAACACGCTTGCGAAAAATATACAAAGAAAGAGGTAAAGCAAATGATCATCACACTGAAAGATGGAAGTACCAAAGAGTACTCCGAACCGAAATCCATCATTGAGATCGCAGCAGACATCAGCGAAGGCCTTGCAAGAATGGCCTGTGCAGGTGAAGTAAACGGCGAAGTAGAAGACCTTCGTACCGTCATCGACAAGGACTGCAATCTTTCCATTCTGACCTTCAACGATGAAGGCGGAAAAGCAGCATTCCGTCACACTACATCCCATATCATGGCACAGGCCATCAAGAGACTGTACCCGGATACCAAACTGGCCATCGGACCGTCCATCGCAGACGGATTCTACTACGATGTAGACAGAGAGACTCCGCTCACCAGCGAAGACCTTGAAAAAATCGAAGCAGAGATGAAGAAAATCGTAAAAGAGGATCTGAAACTGGAGCGCTTCGAACTGCCGAGAGCAGAAGCCATCGCCTTCATGAAAGAAAAAGAAGAGCCATATAAAGTAGAACTGATCGAAGATCTGCCGGAAGACGCAGTCATCAGCTTCTATCGCCAGGGTGAATTCACGGACCTGTGCGCAGGCCCTCATCTGATGAGCACAAAGCCGGTCAAAGCCTTCAAACTGACCAGCCTTGCAGGTGCATACTGGAGAGGCAGCGAGAAAAACAAGATGCTGCAGAGAATCTACGGAACTGCATTCACAAAGAAAGCAGAGCTCGAAGAGTACCTCCACATGATCGAGGAAGCAAAGAAACGTGACCACAGAAAACTCGGAAAAGAGCTCGGCCTGTTTATGATGAGTGAGGACGGCCCGGGATTCCCGTTCTTCCTTCCAAAAGGAATGGATCTGAAAAATGCACTGATGGATTACTGGCGTGAAATCCACAGAAAAGCAGGATACGTAGAAATCTCCACTCCGATCATCCTGAACCGTCGTCTGTGGGAGACCTCCGGTCACTGGGATCACTACAAAGAAAACATGTATACCACCGTCATCGACGATGAAGATTATGCAATCAAACCGATGAACTGCCCGGGCGGCGTTCTCGTTTACAAATCCGAGCCTCGTTCCTACCGTGATCTGCCGCTGCGTCTGGCAGAGGTTGGCCTGGTACATCGTCATGAGAAATCCGGCCAGCTGCACGGCCTGATGCGTGTACGCTGCTTCAACCAGGACGATGCCCATATCTTCATGACACCGGAGCAGATCAAAGATGAAATCAAAGGCGTTGCAAACCTGATTGACCAGGTTTACAAACTGTTCGGATTCAAATATCACGTAGAGCTGTCCACCCGTCCGGAAGACAGCATGGGAAGCGATGAGGACTGGGAGGTAGCAACCGAAGGTCTCCGCGGCGCACTCGATGATCTTGGCCTTGACTATGTAGTCAACGAAGGCGACGGCGCATTCTATGGCCCGAAGATCGACTTCCATCTGGAAGACTCCATCGGAAGAACGTGGCAGTGCGGTACCATCCAGCTTGACTTCCAGCTGCCGCAGAGATTCGAACTGGAATACACAGGAGCAGACGGAGAGAAACATCGTCCGATTATGATCCACCGTGTTGTTTACGGTTCTGTTGAGCGTTTCATCGGTATCCTGATCGAGCACTTTGCAGGTGCATTCCCAACCTGGCTTGCACCGGTACAGGTAAAGGTTCTGCCAATCTCCGACAAATACGCAGATTACGGCAAGAAGGTTCTGGACGCCCTTCACGAGGCAGGCATCCGCGCAGAGATGGATACCCGTTCCGAGAAGATTGGATATAAGATCCGTGAGGCACAGGGACAGAAGATTCCATACATGCTGATCGCCGGAGCAAAAGAGGAAGAGGCAGGTCTTGTATCTGTCAGAAGCCGTTTTGCAGGTGATGAAGGCCAGAGAAGCCTGGAGCAGTTTATCGCAGATATCAAAGAAGAAATCGCAAGCCGCGTTAACCGCCCGGTTACTGTTGAAACAAAAGAAAATAAATAAGGTAGGTGTCAAAAAAATTGACACCTATGATACCAGATTGCTCCGTACTTCGTACTCCCGCAATCTTCAAAACATTCGTACTCCGCTCATTTTTCTTCGAAAAATGGCTACTTACTCATGTTTTGGCGTGTCCAAAATTTAAAAATCCTCGTGCAAGCTTTGCTTGCGTCGGATTTCCAAACTTTGGACACTGGTATTATCAAATAAATAAGGCATAAAAAATTACCTCTTGGAAATAATGGTTTCTATGCGGGCGAAACCGCAGAAAACTAAATTTCAGGAGGTAATTTATTATGCCAGCATTAAGTTGTTCTGCTATGACCTGTGTTTACAACCAGAACGAGCTCTGTTCCAAAGGAGATATCCGCGTAGGCGGAAGCGGAGCCAAAAGCTCCATGGAAACGTGCTGCGAGAGCTTCAAGGAGCGCGGTGAGGGCACGATGTCCAACTCCACCGGCTGCGGCTGTACGAAAATCGGTGTCGACTGCAAGGCGCAGAACTGTACCTTTAACGACAACTGTAAATGCGAAGCCGGAGATATCCATATCGCCGGAGACAGCGCATGCAGCTGCCAGGAAACCGAGTGCAGCTCCTTCCGCTGTGGCTGCGGGAAATAAATACGAAAAAATGCGAAAATCAGTATTGACAACAGGATGGGAGAGTGCTATACTGCAATAGTCTGAGAAAAAGAAAGTAGAGTATCCACTCTCACCCTAGCGCAAACACGCGACTACGGTTCAATATTGATCTTAAGTTCTCTTTGTGTAGAGATTTATGTACAATGTTAAGTGGATAGTCTGTCTATCCACTTTTCTTGCGTTATCAGTCAAATCCGGTCCGGTGAGCCGAGTTTGATTTCGTTACACCGCAAAATGCGGGAACACAGTCTTTTATAATGATGGAGGTGCACTACAATTAGCGAATTAATGATTAATGAGCAGATCAGAGACAGAGAAATTCGTCTGATCGGTCAGAACGGAGAACAGCTTGGAATTATGTCTGCCAGAGATGCATACCTGAAAGCACAGGAAGCAGGTCTGGATCTTGTGAAAATTGCTCCGACAGCGAAACCGCCGGTTTGCAAAATTATCGACTACGGAAAGTACAGATATGAACTGGCCCGCAAGGAAAAAGAAGCAAAGAAAAAACAGAAAACAATTGAAATCAAGGAAGTTCGCCTTTCTCCAAACATTGACACCAATGATCTTAATACCAAAGTAGGTGCAGCCCGTAAGTTCATTACAAAGGGAGACAAAGTAAAAGTAACACTTCGTTTCCGCGGCCGTGAGATGGCACATATGAACAGCAGCAAATACATCCTCGATGAATTTGCAGAGAGTCTGTCCGATATTGCAACGGTTGACAAAGCGCCGAAGGTGGAAGGCAGAAGCATGACCATGTTTTTGACGGCTAAACGTTAAAATACATTTGAATCAATATCAAGGAGGAAATTAAAATGCCAAAGGTAAAAACAAGCAGAGCAGCTGCAAAGCGTTTTAAAACAACAGGAACAGGAAAATTAGTAAGAAATAAAGCTTACAAGAGCCATATCTTAACCAAGAAATCTCAGAAGAGAAAAAGAAACCTGAGAAAACAGACTACTGTTGATGCAACAAACGTAAAGAACATGAAGAAAATCTTACCTTACATGTAATTTTTGCAAGGTAGAGTTACGCCCAACAGATCAAGGAGGAAAATAAGAAATGGCAAGAATTAAAGGCGGCATGAACGCTAAGAAAAAACATAACAGAGTATTAAAACTGGCTAAAGGTTACAGAGGAGCCAGAAGCAAACAGTATAGAGTAGCAAAACAGTCCGTAATGCGCGCACTGACCAGCTCCTACGCAGGAAGAAAACAGAAAAAACGTCAGTTCCGTCAGCTGTGGATCGCTCGTATTAACGCAGCAGCAAGAATGAACGGTCTGTCCTACAGCAAATTTATGTATGGTCTGAAACTGGCAGGCGTTGAGCTGAACCGTAAAGTTCTGGCTGATATGGCAGTTAACGATGCAGAAGGATTTGCAACACTGGCTGAGCTTGCAAAAAGCAAAGTAGCATAAGTAAAAACATATTCTGTGTGAATATACGAAGAAGCTGTGAGAACCGGTAAGGGGATCGCAGCTTCTTTTGAAATATAGAAAAACATGAGGTGAATATGGAAAAAAGCAAAGTGGCAGTGGTTGCCTGTCCCGACTATGAGCCGGCGCGCGTAAAGGAAAGCCTGCAAAAGGGATTGGAAGCAATTGGCGGCCTGGAATCTCTGATCGGAAAAGAAGAGAATATTTTATTAAAACCGAACCTCGTCCGCTCCGCAAAACGCGAACGCGCCGTCGTGACCGACCCGGAAGTCATGGATGCCCTGATCACGATTTTGCAGGAAAATGGCTATGAGAATATTTCCTGCGGCGATTCCTGCGGCCTTGGCACCCCGGAGGGCATTGCAAAGGAAGCCGGGCTGAAAGAGGTGCTGGAAAAACACAACGTTCCGCTGAAGGATTTCCTTACGAGCGAGCGCGTAGAAACCGCCGATGGCAAATTTCTGATGATTGCGAAAGATGCACTCGACTGCGACGCCCTCATCAGCGTCAGCAAAATGAAAACCCACGCGCTGGAACGCATCACCGGAGCTGTCAAGAACCAGTACGGCTGCATCAGCGGCGTCTACAAAAAACTCGGCCACACGCAGTATCCGAACGCTGAGAGCTTCGCACACATGCTGATCGAGCTGAACCAGAAAGTCGCCCCGCGCCTCTATATCTGCGACGGCATCGTAGCAATGGAAGGCAATGGTCCGACTTCCGGCGACCCGGTTTCGATGGGAGTTCTTCTTATGTCCACTGATCCGATCGCACTGGATACCGTGTTCTGCCATCTGGTGAACCTCGATCCGTCGTATGTGCCGACAAATCTCTACGGGGAAACGCTCGGCCTTGGAACGTGGCACGACGACCGCATCGAAATCGTGACAGCGGATGGCACCATATCCGAGGAAGAACTGAAAAGAAAGTACGGAAATCCAAACTTCAACGTCGACCGCCGCAAAGCCCGCAAAAAAGGAGCCCTCGACCTGCTCGAGATCCTCGGGGTCTTCCAGAGCCGCCCCTATATCATAGAAGAAAAATGTAAAAAATGCGGCGTCTGCGTCGAGAGCTGCCCGGTGGAAGGGAAAGCCGTCCGCTTTGATAACGGCCGCAGAAATCCGCCGGTCTATGATTATAAAAAGTGCATCCGCTGTTTCTGCTGTCAGGAAATGTGCCCGCATCAGGCAATCCAGGTAAAGAAACACTGTCTGCCGTGGGGAAAATAAGGGAGCTATCCTACAAAGTGACTGGAAAAGCAAAAAGAGAAGTGTTATACTTGAAACCGGACAAAATTTAGTACAGGAGGAACAACACCATGGAATTAGAAACTTTAAGAAGTGATATGATAGCAGCAATGAAAGCCAAAGACAAAGCGAGAAAAGAGGCCATCTCTTCCCTGATCTCCGCAGCAAAGAAAGTAGCCATCGACGAGGGCTGCCGCGATGACATCAAACCGGAGCTGGTAGACCGCGTCATCTTAAAAGAGCTGAAGACCGTAAAAGAGCAGATCGATACCTGCCCGGCATCCCGTGAGGACTTAAAAGCAGAGTATCAGTTCCGCTATGACGTCATCAGCGAGTATGCACCGAAACAGATGAGTGCAGACGAAGTCAAAGCCTACATCCAGGAGAAATTCGCAGACGTTCTGGCAACCAAGAACAAAGGTGCCATCATGAAGGCCGTTATGGCAGATATGAAAGGTAAAGCAGACGGAAAAGTCATCAACCAGACCGTTGCAGAACTGTGCAAATGAATATCATCAACATCGAACACATCAGCAAACTGTTCGGCGATAAACTGATTTTTGACGATGCTTCCTTCGGCCTGCAGGAGGGCGACAAGGTCGGCATCGTCGGAATCAACGGAACCGGAAAATCCACGCTGCTGCGCATGGTAGCAGGAGAGGAGACCCCGGATTCCGGCCAGATTATCCGCCAGAACAACCTCAAAATGGCCTATCTTCCGCAGACACCGGAATTTCCAAAGGATGCCACCGTGCTGTCCTACGCCCTTTCCGGTGATGAGGAGGAATGGCAGGTGCAGAGCAACCTTGTACAGCTCGGTATCACCGAATACGACGCAAAACTCGACACCCTCTCGGGCGGCCAGCGCCGCAAGGTTGCCCTGGCAAAAGTGCTTGCGTCCGATTTTGACGTCCTGATCCTCGACGAGCCGACAAACCATCTCGACAATGCGATGCTCTCCTGGCTCGAGGATTACCTGAAAAATTACCGCGGAACCGTCTTTATGGTCACCCATGACCGTTATTTCCTGGATAAAGTGTCGAACCGCATCCTCGAAATCAGCCACGGAAAAATGTACAGCTACGATTCCAACTATTCCCGTTTTCTGGAACTGAAAGCTGAACGCGAGGAGATGGAACTCGCCTCTGAACGGAAACGCCAGAGCATCCTGCGAATGGAACTCGAATGGGCGAAACGCGGCTGCCGCGCAAGAAGCACAAAACAGCGTGCCAGACTCGAACGTCTCGAAGTACTCAAAAATGGCACGGCACCGACCGCAGACGCTGTCGTGGAGATGGATGCTGTCGAGACCCGCATGGGAAAGAAAACGATTGAATTCCATAACGTCAGCAAAGCCTTCGGCGATAAAATGCTGATGAAAGATTTCGAATACATCTTCCTGCGGAACCAGAGTGTCGGCATCATTGGCCCGAACGGCTGCGGAAAATCCACAATGCTGCGGATGATCACCGGAGAAGTCCTGCCGGATGCGGGAACCATCGAAATCGGCGACACGATCCGCATCGGCTATCTGGCACAGGAAGAGCCGGACATGGATACGAATCAGCGCGTGATCGACTACGTGAAAGATATCGCTGAGTATGTCCAGACCCGTGACGGCCGCATCAGCGCATCGCAGATGCTCGAACGCTTCCTGTTCACACCGGATATGCAGTACACCCCGATTTCCAAACTCTCCGGAGGCGAAAAACGGAGACTGTATCTCTTATCCGTCCTTGTGAGCGGCGCCAATGTTCTGATCCTCGACGAGCCGTCCAACAACGTTGATATCCCGACCCTGACCGTGCTTGAGGATTTCCTGAACACGTTCGTCGGCATCGTCATCACCGTTTCCCACGACCGCTATTTCCTGGATAACGTCGTGGACCGCATCTTCGAATTCGACGGAAACGGAAATCTTCTGCAGTACGAGGGCGGCTACACCGATTACCTCGAAGGAAAAGAACGTCGTTTCGGCGGAAGCGCGGAAGAAACGGCAAAAGCAGCGCCGTCCAAAACGTCCGCGGACGAACCTGCAAAGCCAAAGAACAATGACTGGAAGCAGAACCGTCCGACCCGCCTGAAATTTACGTTCAAAGAACAGCGCGAGTACGAGACTATCGATGATGATATCGCCGCACTCGAGGAAAAGATTGCATCGCTTGACGATCAGATGCTCAAAAACGCCACCAACTCTGCAAAGCTCGCCGAACTGATGGCGGAAAAAGAGAAGACCGAAGCTGCTCTGGAAGAAAAAACCGAGAGATGGGTTTATCTCACCGACCTCGCAGAACAGATTGAGGCGCAGAATCAGAAATAAAAGAAGCAAAGGAACTGTCCGCAGAAGAGAAAAAAATATGCGGGCCGTTCCTTCTTTTTTTATCGAGAAATTCGACGCGGAATTACCAGAAGTTGTAAAAAACTTGTATTTTTCCCTGAACACCCACAGAAAATCTGGACAGAATGCCCAATCGGTGTTATAATTCAAACACTGGACATAGTGGCATTGCCATGCCCTTATCCGGGTTTTTCGAAGCGCGGAGGCAACCGAAACCCGGCAGAACACCAACCTGAGAAAAGCCAAAGTAATTTTTGGTCATCATTTTTTAAGGAGGATAAAATCAAATGGCTAGAAAGATGAAAACCATGGATGGTAACCAGGCTGCAGCACATGCGTCTTATGCGTATACCGACGTAGCAGCTATTTACCCAATTACCCCTTCATCCGTTATGGCGGAGCATACCGATGAGTGGGCAACCCAGGGAAGAAAGAACATTTTCGGACAGGAAGTTCAGGTAACTGAGATGCAGTCTGAGGCAGGAGCAGCAGGTGCAGTACACGGATCACTGGCAGCCGGAGCTCTTACCACAACCTATACCGCATCCCAGGGACTTCTTCTTATGATCCCGAACCTTTATAAAATTGCCGGCGAGCAGCTCCCGGGCGTATTCAACGTATCCGCTCGTGCCCTTGCAAGCCACGCACTTTCCATCTTCGGAGATCATTCAGACGTTTACGCCTGTCGTCAGACCGGAGTCGCAATGCTCTGCGAATCCAGCGTACAGGAGGTTATGGACCTGACACCGGTTGCACACTGTGCAGCACTGAAAGGCAAAGTTCCATTTATCAACTTCTTCGACGGATTCCGTACCTCCCACGAGATTCAGAAAATCGAGACATGGGATTACGAAGATCTGAAAGACATGGTAGATATGGATGCAGTAGATGCATTCCGTAAACATGCCCTGAACCCGAACCATCCGTGCCAGAGAGGATCCGCACAGAACCCGGATATCTTCTTCCAGGCAAGAGAAGCATGTAACCCGTACTACGATGCTCTTCCGGCAATCGTACAGGAGTACATGGACAAAGTAAACGAGAAAATCGGAACCGATTACAAACTGTTCAACTACTATGGAGCAGCAGACGCTGAGCACGTAATCATTGCTATGGGTTCTGTCTGCGATACCATCGAGGAAACCATCGATTACCTCGTAGCAGCAGGCAAGAAAGTCGGCGTTGTAAAGGTACGTCTGTACCGTCCGTTCTCCGCAGAAGCACTCATCAATGCAATTCCGGAGACTGTAAAACAGATTTCCGTTCTGGACAGAACAAAAGAGCCAGGATCTCTTGGCGAGCCTCTGTACCTGGACGTAGTAGCAGCATTAAAAGGCAGCAAATTCGAGAGCACACCGGTATTCACAGGCCGTTACGGACTTGGTTCCAAGGACACCACACCGGCTCAGATCGTTGCTGTATATGAAAATACAGAAAAACAGAGATTTACCATTGGTATCGTAGACGATGTTACCAATCTGTCTCTGCCGGTTGGCGCTCCTCTGGTAACAACTCCGGAAGGAACCATCAACTGCAAATTCTGGGGACTTGGCGCAGATGGTACCGTAGGTGCAAACAAGAACTCCATCAAGATCATCGGTGACAACACAGACATGTACGCTCAGGCTTACTTCGATTATGACTCCAAGAAGTCCGGCGGTGTAACGATGTCTCACCTGCGTTTCGGAAAGAAACCGATCAAATCCACCTACCTGATCCACAAAGCAAACTTTGTTGCATGTCATAATCCTTCCTATGTGAACAAATATCACATGGTAGAGGAGCTGGTAGACGGAGGAACCTTCCTTCTGAACTGTCCATGGGATGAAGCAGGACTGGAAGAGCATCTGCCAGGTCAGGTAAAAGCATTCATCGCAAACCATAACATCAAATTCTATGTGATCGACGGCGTTAAGATCGGTATCGAGACCGGCATGGGACCGACCCGTATCAACACCATTCTTCAGTCTGCATTCTTCAAGCTTGCGAAGATCATTCCGGAAGAAAAAGCCATCGAACTCATGAAAGCAGCAGCAAAAGCTACCTATGGCCGTAAAGGTGATGATGTCGTAGCAAAGAACTGGGCAGCTATCGATGAGGGTGCAAAACAGATCAAAGAAGTTGCAGTTCCGGAAAGCTGGAAAAATGCAGAAGATGAAGGTCTGACCACAACTCATGCAGAGAGCGGCCGCGCTGACGCTGTTAAATTCGTAAATACCATCCAGGCAAAAGTAACTTCCCAGGAAGGAAACAACCTGCCTGTATCCGCATTTGCAGACTACGTAGACGGAACAACTCCGTCCGGCACATCCGCATACGAGAAACGTGGTATCGCCGTAAACGTACCTGTATGGAATCCGGAAAACTGTATCCAGTGTAACAGATGTTCCTTTGTCTGCCCGCACGCTGTTATCCGTCCGGTTGCCATGACCGCAGAAGAAGCAGCAGCAGCTCCGGAAGGCATCCAGACCATGCCGATGACCGGTATGCCAGACTACACCTTCACAATGGCTATTTCCCAGCTTGACTGTACCGGATGTGGTTCCTGTGCAAACGTATGCCCGGGCAAGAAGGGTGTGAAAGCACTGGCTATGGAAAGCCTTGCAGCACACGAAGCAGAGCAGAAATACTTCGATTATGCAGCAGCTCTTCCAGAGAAGACAGACGTTGTAGCAAAATTCAAAGAGAATACCGTAAAGGGCAGCCAGTTCAAGAAACCGCTGCTTGAGTTCTCCGGCGCATGCGCAGGCTGCGGCGAGACTCCTTACGCAAAACTGATCACCCAGCTGTTCGGTGACAGAATGTACATCGCAAACGCAACAGGATGCTCCTCTATCTGGGGTAACTCCTCACCGTCCACTCCTTACACTGTAAACGAGAAAGGACAGGGCCCGGCATGGTCCAACTCCCTGTTCGAGGACAACGCAGAGTTCGGTTATGGTATGCTTCTCGCTCAGAAAGCAATCCGCGGCGGCCTGAAAGCCAAAGTTGAGGATATTATGAACTCCGAGAAAGCTCCGGAAGAAGTAAAAGCAGCATGCAAAGAGTATCTGGATACCTTTGACTGCGGCGCTACCAACGGAACTGCAACCGAGAAACTTGTAGAAGCAATCAAAGACGCTGACTGCGACGTTTGCAGAGACATCGTTAAGAACAAAGACTTCCTCGCTAAGAAATCCCAGTGGATCTTCGGTGGTGACGGATGGGCTTACGATATCGGATTCGGCGGCGTAGACCACGTACTTGCCAGCGGAAAAGATATCAACGTAATGGTATTCGATACCGAGGTTTACTCCAACACAGGCGGACAGTCCTCCAAAGCTACTCCGACCGGTGCAGTTGCACAGTTCGCAGCAGGCGGTAAAGAAACCAAGAAGAAAGATATGGCAAGCATCGCAATGAGCTATGGCTATGTATACGTAGCACAGATCGCTATGGGCGCTGATTACAATCAGGCAGTCAAAGCAATCGCAGAGGCAGAGGCATATCCGGGACCGTCCCTCATTATCGCTTACGCTCCATGTATCAACCATGGTATCAAGAAAGGTATGAGCAAAGCACAGACCGAGGAGCAGCTCGCTGTTCAGACCGGATACTGGCATTGCTTCCGCTTCAACCCGGCACTCGCTGCAGAAGGCAAGAGCGCATTCACACTGGATTCCAAGGCTCCGTCAGGAGATTATCAGGAATTCCTGAATGGCGAGGTACGTTACAACTCTCTGAAACGTGCAAACCCGGCGAAAGCAGAAAGACTGTTCGGCAAGAACGAGCAGGAAGCAAAAGACCGTTACACTTACCTGAACAAACTTGTAAAACTGTACGGCTCAGAAGAGTAATTCTTTCGTTCAAATTACTCCGAACCTGTAACATAAACGCTCAGGCGGTACGTATTGCCGCTGCCTGAGAAAAGAAAGAGGCCATGCCCCAAAAGGGTGTGGCTTTCTTTTTGTGAACTTTTCCTTTTTCCATTGAAAAGGTTCTGCTTTTGCATGTTCTATGCTATAATGTCATAAAAACGGGGTTACAAGCCCGATATGAACAAAGAAAAGGAGATTTTGATGAACTACACAATCTACGACTACCTCGGGCTGTTCTTCCTTTATGCCTTTCTTGGATGGCTTCTGGAAACGACAGTGGCGGCTGTTCGGAAAAAACACATGGTAAACAGAGGCTTTCTGAATGGCCCGCTGTGTGCCATCTACGGAATCACGGCTGTTTTCATGACCCGCTACCTGTACGAACTGCAGTCCAGCCCGGTCTTTCTGTTTCTCGGCTGTATGATCATCGCCACCGCCGCCGAATGGATCGCAGGCCACGTCCTGGAACGGATCGGCCACGGCAAATGGTGGGATTATTCCAACAAAAAATGGAACATGGACGGCTACATCTGCCTCCAGTATTCCGTTCTCTGGGGAATCCTTGGTGTCCTTGCCCTGAAATTCGGCAACATCCTTGGCCTTACCCTCCTCCATCTTGCCCCAAACGGCGTAATGCACATCACCCTGTGGATCCTGTTCGGAGTCCTCGTCGTCGATGCCATCGGTTCTTACGCCGTCCTGCGCCACATCACCAAAAAGATGCCGCGCATCGCCGCCATGAACGACCAGATCGACGCCTTCACCAAACGGCTTTCCGTCCGCCTGTACCGCTACCTGGAAGCTCGTGTCGAGCGCGCCTACCCGTCGGTACAGCCTATACCGAAACAGAAAGAAAAATCCGAAGTCTTCGCCGAGGGCTGCAGTTTCTATAAAATCATCCTGCTGTTCATCATCGGCGCCTTCTTAGGTGATATCGTAGAAACCATCTTCTGCCGCATCACCGCCGGTGTCTGGATGAGCCGCAGCAGCCTTGTCTGGGGTCCGTTCAGCATCGTCTGGGGCCTCGCCATCGCCCTCGCCACCTGGTTCCTCTATAATTACAGAAACCGCTCCGATGGCTTTTTATTCGCCTTCGGAACCTTCCTCGGCGGTGCCTACGAATACCTCTGCAGCGTTTTCACCGAAATCGTCTTCGGAAAAGTTTTCTGGGACTACAGCGACATTCCCTTCAACCTCGGCGGCCGCATCAACCTCCTGTACTGCTTCTTCTGGGGAATCGCCGCCGTCGTATGGCTGAAAAAACTCTACCCCCTGTTCTCCAAATGGATCGAAAAAATCCCCCTGAAACAGGGTCCCATCATCACCTGGATACTGATCATCTTCATGCTCGCCAACATCCTCGTCTCCACCCTGGCCCTCACCCGCTACGACCAGCGTGCCCACAACGAGCCAGCAGCAAACGCCATAGAGCAGCTCATTGATGAACGTTTTCCGGACAGCCGGATGGAAAAAATCTATCCGAACGCAAAAATGGCGAGCTGAAGCAATAAACCTTTGGCAACCCATCAAAAGTATGATATAATGTCACATAGATATTTTGAGGATAAACCGTCCTCTAAGAGCGAAGAAAGGACTCAACCACAAATGACAGTAGACAACAGCTTCACCATGAAGAAATTCCAGAGCATGGAAATCATCTATGTGACCTTTTCCCAGATCACAAAACTCCCATATGTAGAGTGCGATCCGGAAACCTTTGATGATCAGGTATACATGTTTACCGAAGAAGAAGCAGCCAAGGAGTTTGCAAAATCCTATGTAGAAAAGAACACCCCGCTGCTCACCGTAAAAGTCCTGCGCAAGCAGATGCCGAACTTCTATATGGGCCTCTACGCCGAAGGCGTCAATATGGTCATCTTCCACGAAGGCGACCAGACCCGCCGCATCGAGCTCGAGCAGATCTTCCCGAAACCAGACATGGAGAAAATGAACAAACAGCACCTCCCGGTTCTGAACCCGGGCGTACAGCTCACCGTCGTATACTTTCTGCAGGAACTCAGAAAACCAAACCAGAGAAGAGACGATGCCGAGCGCATGCAGCACCTGCGTGAACTCGAAGAAGAAATGCTTGTCAACCTGATGCGAAGCAAATTCATCCTTGCCATCGACATCTCCCAGGTACAGGGCGAATTCGATCCGGCCAACCCGGGACCAGACGTGCGCATCCCGTACATCAAAAACCAGAACGAAGACATCTTCCAGCCGCTGTTTTCCGATATCGGTGAATTCCAGAAATTCCGTCCGGATCCGCAGGCAAAACTCCGTCTGGCAGCCATCCCGTTCCAGCACCTTCTGCCGTACCTGATGAAACAGGCCAAAGGCTTCGTCATCAACCCGTCCGGCTTCAACCTTCTGTTGACCAGAGAACAGCTCCAGAGAATCATGGGAGCCCAGGCACAGAGCGTCCGCCCGAACCTTGAGGCAATGATGGCACAGGCCGCTGCAGCACAGGCACAGAAAAATGCACAGAACAACGCTGCAAACGACGAAGTAAAAGAACACGTCGACGAGACAGAGAACACCGCAGCAGAAACCGACAACGAAGAATAAAACCGACAGGGCCGCAGAAAATCCCAGCAAACGGGCACTGCGGTCCGTTTTTGACTGCATAAAACCGGAAATAATAAAGAAAAACAAGAAAGGATATACAAAAATGAACGCAGAACATTGCAAAGCCTATACCCTGCTGCAGGAACAGCAGATTGACGATATCCATGCACACGGCTACCTCCTCCGCCACAACAAGAGCGGTGCCCGCGTGCTCCTTCTCGAAAACGAAGATGATAACAAAGTCTTCAACATCGCATTCCGTACCCCGCCGGCCGATAGCACAGGCGTAGCCCACATCCTCGAGCACAGCGTCCTCTGCGGCTCCCGCGAATTCCCGTTAAAGGATCCCTTCGTAGAACTCGTCAAAGGATCCCTGAACACCTTCTTAAATGCTATGACCTACCCGGATAAAACCATGTACCCGGTAGCCAGCACCAACGATGCCGATTTCCAGAACCTGATGCATGTCTACATGGACGCCGTATTCTACCCGAACATTTACAAACATGACGAAATCTTCCGTCAGGAAGGCTGGAGCTATCATCTGGAAAGCGAAGACGGCCCGCTGACCTACAACGGTGTTGTATACAACGAGATGAAAGGAGCCTTCTCCTCCGCAGACGATGTCCTGGAGCGTGAAACCTTCAACACCCTGTTCCCGGACACTCCGTACGGCGTAGAATCCGGTGGAGATCCGTCCTGCATCCCGAACCTGACCTACGAAAACTTCCTGAATTTCCATCAGACCTATTACCATCCGTCCAACAGCTATATCTACCTGTACGGAAACATGGATATGGAAGAAAAACTGGCATGGATGGATGAAAAATACCTGTCCCATTTTGATGCAAAAGAAGTAAAATCCGAAATTCCGTATCAGAAACCATTTGCAGAGACCCTCGACATTGTACACGAGTACCCGGTACTCGACGGCGATCCGCTTGAAAACAATGCGTACCTGTCCTACAACATGGTCATCGGCAGCGGTCTGGATGTAAAATTAAACGTGGCATTTTCTGTTCTGGAGTATGCACTCCTTGACGCACCGGGAGCCCCGGTCAAACAGGCACTCCTTGACGCACACATCGGAAAAGATGTTTACGGCTCCTACGAGGACGGCATCCTGCAGCCATTCTTCTCCATCGTAGCCAAGAACGCCGATGAAAATGAGAAAGAAAAATTCCTGTCCATCATCCGCGGCACCCTCGAGGATATCGTGAAAAACGGCATGGATCAGAAAGCCATCGAGGCAGGCATCAACTATTTCGAATTCCGTTTCCGTGAGGCGGACTTCTCCAGCTTCCCGAAGGGCCTGATGTACGGCATTGACGTCTTCGACAGCTGGCTGTACGACGAGAACAAACCGTTCGCCTACCTGCAGCAGCTTGCGATCTACGATGAGCTGAAAAAACTGGCAAAGGAAGGCTATTTCGAAAACCTGATCCAGACGTATCTGCTGGACAACACCCATGCCTCCATCGTGACCCTCATTCCAAAGACCGGTCTTGCCGCAGAAAATGATGCAAAGACCGCAGAAAAACTGCAGAAATACAAAGAGAGCCTGTCAAAAGAAGAGATCGAGAAAATCATTGCTGACACCAAAGAGCTGGCAGCATATCAGGAAGAAGAGGAGAGCGAGGAAGTACTCGAGACGATTCCGCTCCTGAAACGAAGCGATATCAAACGTGAGTCTATCAAACTTTACAATGACGAGCATGAAGTCGATGGAACGACGGTGCTTCATCACAACGTATTCACGAACGGCATCGGTTACTTAAGCTTGCTGTTTGATACGAAAAATGTGCCGAACGATCTGATCCCGTACATGGGCGTATTAAAATCCGTTCTCGGATATGTGGACACCGAACACTACACCTACGGCGAACTGTTCAACGAGATCAATGCACAGACCGGCGGCATCAACTGCGGACTGCAGGTATTCCGCATTCCGGAAAATGATGACGACTGCCGCAGAATGTTCGGCATCCGCGCGAAATTCCTGTACGACAAACTGGATTTCGTCATGAAAATGATCGAGGAAATCCTGAACACCTCCCGCCTGGATGACGAGAAACGTCTTCACGAGATCATCTCCAGCATGAAATCCGGCCTGCAGAACCGCCTGTCTTCCGCCGGAAATGCAACGGCTGTGATGCGTGCAGCTTCCTATTACTCCCCGATGAGCAATTTCCAGGACCGCATCGCAGGCATCGGCTTCTACCAGCTCTTAAAAGATCTGGACGAGAACTTCGATGAGAAAAAAGCAGAACTGATTAAAAATCTGCAGACCCTGATGAAATACACCTTCCGCAAAGAGAATCTGACCGTCTCCTATACCGCAGACGAGACAGGCTACGCACCGCTGGAAGAAAAAATCGCAGCATTCAAAGAGAATCTGTACACCGACGAAGTGGAGCCGGGCAGCATTGTGTATGACTTTGAACAGAAAAACGAAGCCTTCCAGACCTCCGGCCAGGTACAGTACGTGGCACTCTGTGGAAACTTCGAGCGTGAAGGCTACGACTACACAGGAGCCCTGCGCATCCTGCGTGTCATGCTGAGCTATGACTATCTGTGGATCAACATCCGTGTCAAAGGCGGCGCTTACGGCTGCGGCGGAGCTTTCGGAAGAGGCGGAAACGCGTGCATTTCTTCCTACCGTGACCCGAACGTCGGAAGAACCCTTGAAGTATACCGTGGTATCGGCGATTACGTGCGCAATTTCGAAGCAGACGAGCGCCAGATGACCAAATACATCATCGGAACGATCAGCGAACTCGACGTCCCGATGAACCCGTCCGCAAAAGGCCAGACCTCCGAGAGCGCATGGTTCAACGGCATCACCGAAGCAGACTTCCAGCAGGAGAGAGATCAGATCCTTGATGCAACCCTGGATGACATTCATGCACTGGCAGACCTTGTAGATGCAGCCTTAAAACAGAACAACATCTGTGTTGTCGGAAGCGAAGCAGCCATTCAGAAAGAGAAAGAACTGTTTAAGAACGTAGAGAACTTATAAATGAGGAGAAGAGACAGCAATGGAAAACAATGCAAATTATAAATCCGGCTTTGTAGCCCTGATCGGCCGTCCGAACGTGGGAAAATCCACGCTGATGAACCACCTGATCGGACAGAAGATTGCGATTACATCCAAGAAACCGCAGACCACCCGCAACCGCATCCAGACCGTTTATACGTGTGACGAGGGACAGATCGTGTTCCTTGACACACCGGGTATCCACAAGGCGAAAAATAAGCTCGGCGAGTACATGGTCGATGTAGCCGAGAAAACGTTAAAAGAAGTCGATGTGATTCTCTGGCTGGTAGAGCCGAGCAACTTCATCGGAGCAGGAGAGCGCCATATCGCAGAGATCCTGGAGAAAGTCAATGCGCCGGTCATCCTCATTATCAACAAGACCGATACCGTGGAGAAAGACAAAATCCTGGAATTCATCGATACGTACCGTAAGCTGTTCCAGTTTGCCGAGATCATTCCGTGCTCGGCACTCCGCCATCAGAATACCGATGACATCATTCCGAGCATCTTCAAATACCTGCCGTACGGCCCGCAGTTCTACGATGAGGACACCATCACTGATCAGCCGATGCGCCAGATCGTGGCTGAGATCATCCGCGAGAAGGCACTGTACGCCTTAAACGAAGAGATCCCGCACGGCATCGCCGTTGTGATCGACCAGATGAAAGACCGCCCGAACGGAAAAATCGTTGATATTGATGCGACCATCATCTGCGAGCGCGATTCCCACAAGGGCATCATCATCGGAAAACAGGGCGCGATGCTCAAGAAGATCGGAAGCAACGCGCGGTATGAGCTGGAGCAGATGCTGGAGCAGAAAGTCAATCTGAAGCTCTGGGTAAAAGTCAAAAAAGATTGGAGAGACAGCGATTTCCTTGTGAAGAACTTCGGATATGATAAAAAAAAGCTGGAGCTCTAGGATCTTGATTTCAAAACGCTTTCAAATACGTGCAGCGAGTGAATTTCAGAAAAAACAGTAAAAGCAGTAAAAAAACAACGGAAGAAGGGGGAGAGAAGGCATGCGGGAGCCGATTATAGTCAGTGGAATGGTATTAGCCGCCTCGCCGGTCGGAGAGTATGACAAGCGCGTCGTGATCCTGACCCGTGAGCTTGGGAAAATCACCGCCTTCGCGCGCGGTGCCCGCCGCATGAAAAGCCCCCTGATGGCTGTCTCCAACCCATTCGTCTTCGGTGAATTTCAGGTTTACGAGGGACGGGACAGCTACACCCTTTCCGGCGCAAACGTCAAAGAATACTTTCTCGACCTCGCCCAGATGCAACCCGGTGTCTACTACGGTTTCTATTTCCTTGAGCTGGCAGAATATTTCAGTCAGGAAGGAAACGATGAAACCCAGATGCTGAATCTTCTGTACGTGACCATGAACGCCATACGCCGGGGCAGGCAGGATCTCCGCCTGATCCGGTGCATTTTTGAGCTGCGCACGATCACAATCAATGGAGAAGCGCCGCAGATGTTCTCCTGCATGGAGTGCGGCACGAAAGAAAACCTGACCGTTTTCTCCCTGCGAGACAGCGCCATCTACTGTCCGAACTGCGGAAAAACCATCAAAGATCCGTGGCCGCTGCAGCCCGCTACTGTGCTGGCATGCCGCTATATCATCGCATCACCGACGGAAAAGCTGTATGGATTCACAGTAAACGAGGATATCCTGGACGAGCTGGAGCGGCTGCTGCGCGCTTATCTGCATCGCTATGTGGAAAAGAAAATGAAAACTCTTCAAATCCTGGATGTTATGAAATAATGCGGTAATATAGAAAGATGTTTGGGTCAAAAGGTTTTTTGAGCTTTTGACTCTGGTAATATATAAACAAAATATGAAAAAAATATATACAAAATTGTTGCAACCCCCTTTACAAACAAATGGAGATGAACTAAAATATTTAAGATAAAGAAATTATCTCGTATTTATCACAGATAAGTAACTGCCAATGCATGGAAGCCAAATACAGAACTGATTTTTGACAGAATGGTAACACAAAAACAAATAATCAATACAGAAATTACAAAAAATGATAACGATTCAGAGCCATGCGAAATGAAAGAAAAATTGCGAATCATGTTTGCACGAAGGAGCGGTTTTTCAGGAATTTTATATGGCGAGAAGCAACATTGAGATGCTGCGTAAGCAGAATCGAGATTGGGTTCTGAGTACTTACAAAAACAATAACAGCAAATGACGGAAATGGTAACACAGACATAAAGAAAAACCATGTAAACGGACATAAAGTTACGAAATGAAAAAGAAATACGACAGGAGAGAAAGGTATGTACAAAAAACTATCCACAGGATGGCTGAAGCATCTGGATTTCATGATTCTTGACATGATCTGTCTTCAGCTTGCTTTTGTTATGGGCTATTTTCTGAGACATCACAGTCTGAATCCGTATGAAAATGCCATTTACCGAAACGAAGCCATCGTATTCGCGCTGATCCAGGTGGTGATCATGCTCTTTGATGATTCCTTCAAGAACGTTCTGAAGCGCGGTTATCTGGCAGAAAGCGGAAAAACAATTAAAAACGTGGTATACATCATCGTTCTTGGTGTGTTCTATTTGTTCCTGATCCAGGAAGGGGATCAGTTTTCCAGAGCGACGATTATTCTGACCGGCTTGCTTTATGGCATCATTTCCTATTTGATGCGTGCAGTATGGAAAGCAGTTCTGAAAAAACGTGGCGAAGGAGAACATAGCGGCCGCTCCCTGCTGATCCTGACGACCGAAAAACAGTCACAGTCCGTTGTGAAAAACATGCTGGATTTTGAATACAGCGGTGTTCACCCAAAGGGCATTGTTCTTGTGGATCAGGATGGAACCGGGCACAGCATTCACGGAGTGCCGGTTGTATCCAGCCTTTCCAATGTAGCCGAATATGTCTGCCGTGAGTGGTTCGACGAAGTGCTGATTGTCCTGCCGGCGGGCAGAGAAATTCCGCAAAAAATCTTTGATGCCTTTACCGAAATGGGAATTACCATCCATGTGAAAATTGCAGACGTCAACGAGATGCAGGGCAAAAACCAGACCGTAGAGCATATGGGCGATTATACCGTGATCACGACCTGCATCAACATGGCAAGCGCCGGTCAGCTGATGCTGAAACGAATCATGGATATTTGCGGTGGCCTTGTCGGCTGCCTCATGACAGGAATCATCTTCTTGTTTGTTGTCCCGGCAATCTATATCAAATCGCCGGGACCGATCTTCTTTTCCCAGTATCGTGTCGGAAAGAACGGAAGAAAATTTAAGATTTACAAGTTCCGAAGCATGTATATGGATGCAGAGGAGCGCAAAAAAGAACTGATGAAACAGAACCGTGTCAGCGATGGCCTGATGTTTAAGATGGAAAACGATCCACGTGTCATCGGCAGCGAAAAAGGTCCCGGCAAGGGAATCGGAAACTTCATCCGCAAAACCTCTCTGGACGAATTCCCGCAGTTCTTCAATGTGTTAAAAGGTGATATGAGTCTTATCGGAACACGTCCGCCGACAGTGGATGAGTGGGAGAAATACGAGCTGCACCACCGGGCAAGACTGGCAATCAAGCCGGGTCTGACAGGTATGTGGCAGGTGAGCGGTCGAAGTGAGATTACGGACTTCGAAGAGGTTGTAAAGCTGGATACCAAGTATATCTCGGAATGGTCGTTTTTGCTGGATATCAGGATTCTGTTTAAGACAGTGCTGATTGTGCTGGGGCAGAAGGGGTCGATGTGAGAAGAGATGGAAACGGTCGAAAAGTTTATATGAAATTATCTACTGCGCTGAAAAACGTAGATGTGTTGCGGTTGAGGGAACGGTGTGGTGGAATGGGGATAGACTTGAAAATATTGGCAAAAAGATTTAGAAAGAGAAAAATAGAGATGCCCCGAGGGAGGCAAGGAGAGAGGTATTCCTTGGCATGAGATCAAAAAAATAGCAATTATTTGGATTCATGCTTGGTAATCACCGAATTTTAAAAACATTATGGATGGGAGAAAAACGATATGTATGATTATTTAATTGTTGGAGCGGGACTTTATGGTGCAATTTTTGCTCATGAAGCGAAAAAGGCCGGAAAATCGGTATTAGTGGTTGATAAAAGACCAAATATCGCCGGAAATATCTATACCGAGAAACAAGAGGGAATCAACGTACATAAATATGGTGCTCACATTTTTCACACAAACAATAAAAAAGTGTGGGAATATATCACACAGTTTGCGGAATTTAACCGTTTTACAAACTCTCCAGTTGCCAATTATAAAGGGGAACTGTATTCTATGCCATTCAATATGTATACTTTTAATAAAATGTGGGGCGTTGTAACACCAGAAGAAGCTGCTGTAAAAATTGAAGAGCAGAAAAAAGAAATTACCGGCGAGCCGCAGAATCTGGAAGAGCAGGCAATTTCCCTTGTGGGACGGGATATCTATGAAAAGCTGGTAAAAGGTTATACCGAAAAACAGTGGGGACGTGACTGCAAGGAACTGCCGGCATTCATCATCAAACGTCTGCCAGTCAGATTAACCTTTGACAACAATTATTTTAACGCATTATACCAGGGAATTCCGATGGGTGGATATACTAAGATGGTAGAAAAAATCTTAGACGGTATCGAAGTTCGCCTGAACACTGATTATCTGGAGGACAAAGAGAAATTAGATGCCTTAGCAGAAAAAGTTGTTTATACCGGTCCGATCGATGCTTATTTCAACTATAAATTAGGAACGCTGGAATACAGATCTGTCCGTTTTGAAAATGAGACACTGAACATCCCGAATTTCCAGGGAAATGCGGCAGTAAACTACACCGACCGCGAAACTCCATGGACCAGAATCATTGAGCACAAATGGTTTGAATTCGGAAAAGATGAAGACGGCAACGAACTGTCGAAGACGATCATTAGCCGAGAATACAGTTCCGAATGGAAACCGGGAGATGAACCGTATTATCCAGTCAACGATGTGAAAAACGGCGCGTTATACGCAGAATACAAGAAATTGGCAGAGTTGGAAAGCAAAGTAATCTTCGGCGGCCGACTTGGTGAATATAAATATTACGATATGGATCAAGTTATCGCAGCAGTATTGGATAAATGTGAAAGGGAAATAAAGTAAATGGAATATACCGCAAAAATTATAGTCGCAGCTCACAAGCCGTATACAATGCCCGATGATAAGATGTATCTTCCGATCCACGTAGGAGCTGCTGGCAAAGAGAGTATTGGATATCAAAGAGATGATGAGGGTGAGAATATTTCCAGTCTTAATCCGTATTTTTGCGAGTTGACAGGACTTTATTGGGCATGGAAGAATTTGCCGGAGGATTATATAGGTCTTGTACACTATCGACGTCATTTTGCTATGGATGGCAAAACAATTGAGTATGAACAGCTAAAACCTTATCTTGGAAAAATAAAAATTTTCACGCCTAAAAAGCGCTGGTATGTAATCGAAACATTGCAATCTCACTATGAGCATACTCATTATTCGGATCATATAAAAGAAACAAAAGAAAGTATTCTGGAAAAATATCCAGAATACGAGAAGGCGTTTGATAAAGTTTTAAAACGGCGCTGGGGATATATGTTTAATATGATGATTGCAGAACGCGGCATTCTAAATGATTACTGCTCCTGGCTATTTGACGTGTTGTTTTCTGTCTTTGAAAAGATAGATAGCAATAATTATAGTGCATTTGAAAAACGCTATGTTGGAAGAATAAGCGAGTTGCTTTTTAATGTATGGCTTGAAAAGGCTGTAGACGATGGGCGTATTAAAAAGAATGAAATATTGGAATTGGATTTTGATGTCGAGGAGAATATGATCGTAAAAATTCCTGCATTCTTAAAAGCAAAGTTTCTAGGCAAAAAGTATGAGAGGAGTTTTTAAATGACTGATAAAGGTGCAACTGCCACTCCTAAATTCTCTGTCATCATTCCTGCCTATAATGCAGAAAAATTTATCCATATTGCTATTCAAAGTGTTCAAGAACAAACGATAAATGAGTGGGAACTTATCATTGTCGAAAATGGATCTACTGATAATACAACTGCTGTTTGTGAAAAATTTTTAAATGATAAAAGGATAAAACTTCTTCATAGTGAAAAAGGAGTATCATCGGCAAGAAATAAAGGCATTAGTGTCGCAACAGGTACATGGATTGTTTTTCTGGATGCGGACGATCAACTTTTAAGCGATGCACTTCAAAAATATATGGAAATCGAGAAAGAATGTTCACCAGACCTGATGATTGGTGAATATGAAGATAAAACTGTTACGTATACTGGTGAAAAAAAATTTTATCAAGGCAACAACTTGAACGATTTTTTGCGTATCAGTTTGGAGAATCCGACTCAAAAATGTAATGCCACGGCAGTTGCTTTCAAAAATTCTGTGATACAGCAGCAAGGTATTTATTTTGAAAATCAGATCAGATATGCAGAAGATAGTGTTTTCTTCCTTGAAGTATTGAAATATTCAAAAAAGGTGGCGACTATCTTTGCCCCCGTATATAGAGTGATTTATTATTCTCAATCTGCTGTACGTTCTGGAAATCGAAAACTAGACACGGAATACCTTCCAGCAATTAACAAAATTTGTACAATACTTGATGTATCAGATCCTTTTATAAAAAATGAATGGTACATATTTATATTAAATCAACTGTTGGTAATTTTTGTAAATGATATTTTTGCCAGAAAAGAATCTGTTTCCATACAGATTAAGGACGCAAGAAAACTTATAGAAATTCCAGAATATAAAGAAGCTATAGTAAATGCAGATATTTCTAAAATACAAAGAATGAAAAAAATTGTTTTTAGAATGATGAAAATGCGTTTTATGCCGGGAATACTCTTGGCAGTACGTATACGGCAGAAACAGAACAAAAAGAAGGAAAATAACTTTTATGTATAAGGTACTAGTATTTGGAATTACTGAAAATCCGGGTGGCGTTGAAGCATTTCTTGTCAACTATTATCGAAAAATAGACCGAACTAAAATTCAATTTGATTTTTTGTGCAATACACATAATAAGGTTGCCTATGAAAATGAACTAAAATCACTTGGCGGCCAAGTAATCCATATTGCAATGAGAAGCAAAGAACCAATAAAATACCGTCAGGAATTAAAACAGTTCATGGAGCAACATGCATCCGAATATCAAGCAGTATGGGTGAATGTATGCAGTCTTGGTAATATAGATTATTTGAAAGTGGCGAAAAAATATGGAATACAGAAAAGAATTATCCATAGTCATAACTCACAGAATATGGATAATCGTATCAGAAAAATTCTTCATATGATTAATCGACGGAAAATAGATCAATATGCAACTGATTTTTGGGCTTGTTCTGATGATGCGGCGAAATGGTTTTATAAAGACGCGTTGCAATCAAAAGTTGTCATTATAAAAAATGCAATTGAGCTAGAAAATGTGGGCTTTTCAAAAGAAAAAAGAGAGGTTCTTCGCAACAAATATGGAATTTCAGATAAATTTGTTATTGGTAATGTTGGACGATTACATTTTCAAAAAAACCAGATGTTTGCATTAGAAATAATGAAATATCTTTCCAAGAAAATTCCCGATTCCGTATTAATGCTTGTGGGACAGGGCGAAGATGAAAAAAAACTTAGACAACGCGCAGAAGAACTGAATATTAAAGAAAAAATCATTTTTACTGGAGTACAATCTGACATAGGTGGATACCTCAGTGCTTTTGATTTGTTTTTATTTCCATCCGTTTTTGAAGGCTTAGGTATAGCTGGTTTAGAAGCACAAGCTAATGGTTTGACAGTGATTTCTTCAGATGATGTTATTCCGGAAGAATTGAAATTAACCCAAAACTTTCACTTTAAAAGGCTGGAGGATGGTGCAGAAGGCTGGGCAAACGAGATTGAAAAGTTGAGTTCAGATATAAAGCGAACAGATAAAAATGAAATTGAAAAACGCTTTACAGAAGCTGGATATAATATTAACACAGAAATAAAGCGGTTGGAAAAATTGCTTATGGAGAAGAAAAAATAAATGAATACATTTCAAATAGCAGAAATATCGGGTAAAAAGGCACATGCAGGAACTAAAGCAACAGAAGATGTTATAACAATTGCGGACAAAATTGGATTTAAACGTCTTTATGTGCAAATGAACGATTCGAAATCTGGTATATTCCACAAAATAAATAGGCAAATAAGATTTTTTATAGATTGGCAAAAAGCTTACAGAGCTGTAACAGAGGACTCAATTGTTTTATTACAGCACCCTTTTCATTATCCACAGCTTACACGTGAAAGTATCCTTTTGAAAATGAAAAGAGAAAAAAAAGTACAGTTTATTTCGATTGTTCATGATGTAGAGGAGTTACGTACTCTTGGAAAAGAAGAATATCATAAACATGAATTTGAATTTATGATGCAGATTGCGGATATATTGATTGTACATAACAATGCAATGCGTGATTTTTTTATTAAAAAGGGATTCGCTCAAAAAAAAATAGTTGTTCTTGAGATATTTGATTATTTGAGAAGTGAAAGCAATAGTGAATTACCACTATATGAAAAATCAATTATAATTGCCGGAAATTTGGATGTTAAAAAAAGTGGATATATTGCAGGATTGCCAGATATAGAATGCAAATTTCATCTTTATGGCCCTAACTATAGTCTAGCAAAAGCGGATAATATTACTTATGGAGGAGTACTGCCGCCAGATCAGGTGCCCAAAGTACTTACAAAGGGATTTGGACTAATCTGGGATGGTGATTCTATTGAAACCTGTAAAGGTGGATTTGGTGATTATCTGAGATACAATAATCCACACAAACTTTCACTTTATCTTTCATCAGGACTTCCAGTCATTATTTGGAAAGATGCTGCTGAAGCTAAATTTGTGGAAGCGAATGGAGTAGGCTATACTATTAGATCATTGTATGAGATTCCAGTGTTGATGGACAAAATATCTGAAAATGAATATAAAAAAATGACTGAAAACGTTAGAAAAGTCTCAAAAAAATTAATAGAGGGAGACTATATGCAATTGGCATTGAATAGTGCTTTAAAAGTTATAATCAATATGCATTGATATAACATAAAAATAAATTTAATGTGAGGAGATATTTATGCTCTATGCTTTATTTGTGATAACGCTGGCATTTTTAATTTTAAATTTTACAATAACACAAGGTGACTATCTGCATCCATCTACTCTTTTTTGCGAGTTATTTGCTGTATATGAACTGATTTGCATAATGGGGCAAAGAACATATCAAATCACATTACATGCAGAAACAATCTATGTTATGATATGTGGTTTTTCAGCGTTTACTATTGGCGGAATTCTTACGCAAAGTAAATTACATTTCGTTAAAAATGCAAGTGTTCCACAAAAACAGCAGAACCAGCTTAGATATATTCAGGTTCCAGAGTTTTTAGTATATATTCTAATTGTGATGCAAATATTGACGCAGTTTTACTTTATAAAATATTTAAGAGCAATTGCAACAGCGTGGGGAAGCGGTGGTGGATCATTGGGCGAAATGATCAACCTCTATGATAAAATGACGAAGTTTTGGAATGAGATTTTTTCTAATCTAAATGTGCCAATTCCTATGGCATATAGAATATTAAATCCAATAACGAGTGCTGCATCTTGGATTATTTTATATGTAGCAGTTAATAATTTTATGATTAATAGAAAAATAAAATTTTCTCATATAATGGTAATCTTTTTTATGTGCACAAGCATTTTGCTTAATGGTAGTAGAAGTCCTTTGCTTAGAGTTTTCACTTTTATCATTATTGAGATGTACATATTAAACTATAAAAAGTATCACTATAGAAAAGGAAATCTTAAATTCTTTTTAAAACTTATATTTATAGTGCTTGCAGTTAGCGCACTTATGGTTGTACTTTTATCTTTAATGGGGCGCTCAGAAAATATGGTTAATATATCAAGGTACATTTTTACATACACAGGTGCTCCAATTGTTAATTTAGATAATTATTTACAAAGGACATCAATTAAAATGCTAGGAGGAGATACGGTCTTTTGGGGTGAGCATACGTTTTATAAGGGCTATGCGTATTTGGCGAAGATTCTGAAGGTGTCCTTTACTGATAAAGTTCAACAAATAGATAGTTTTATGTTTAGTAATAATGGAATAGAGATTGGTAATGTTTATACAACTTATAATGTGTTTGCCTATGATTTCGGATATTTAGGTGTATTTCCACTCATATTCATAGTGGCAATGTATTATACAGTAGCATATAAAAAGATCTTACGTAACACAGAAATGTCAAAAACAATAGATTTGAATTTATTTATATATGCCTATTTGTTTAATGATCTAGTAATGTTACCATTTTCAAATAGATTTTATGATACAATTTTGGATGCGCCATTTATTAAAATGATAATTGTTGCATGGCTAATAAAGAGTGCCTTATTAGATAAAAAGGTGACATTTGGAAAATTTAGATTAAGAGTTAAAATTTGACGAAAGGATTCAAGGGGATTGAGGCATAAAATAGTAAGGTATTGGAGACAGGTTTAGTATATCAAAAACTATAAATAAACAAATAGCGAAAAGAGCACAAAATTAATGATTTATTATGCACGTTATGTGGACAATAAATTGTTTAATCTTTTTAATGTCAGTGGATAGCAGATTTACTTGTGTAATTTTTCGATTTGTTCATTTGTTGTTAAAAAGATAAGAATTTTGAGAGTATGTTTCTAAGAAAAAATGACATTTGCTTAATAATTCTTAATTAAAATATAGGAAGGTTCTGTAAATGAATAAAGTTGTAAAAAATTATTTCTACAATCTTTCATATCAGATATTAATTTTAATCATTCCGCTTATTACAACACCGTATATATCTAGAGTTTTGGGGGCTAAAGGTATAGGAATTTTTTCTTATACAAATTCAATAGTTCAATACTTTATACTTTTTGGGTGTGTTGGATTAAATCTGTATGGGCAAAGAGAAATTGCTTATGTGCAGCATGAAAAAGATAAAAGAGATATTGTTTTTTGGGAATTAGTTCTTTTAAGGATTATTACAGTATCTATTTCTCTTTTGTCGTATTTTTGCACTCTGGCCTCACATGGAACATATGCATCTATTTTCATAATAATGTCTTTAGACATTGTAGCTTCTATGTTTGATATATCTTGGTTCTTTCAAGGTATTGAAGATTTCAAGAAAATAGTTATTAGGAATTGTATCGTTAAACTTACAGGAGTATTACTGATATTTCTTTTTGTAAAGTCATCGAAGGATTTACATTTATATGTGTTTTGCCAATCAACGACATTACTTTTGGGAAATTTATCCATGTGGGCATATGTTCCCAAGCTTATTGGAAAAACTAAAATTAAAAATTTAAATATTACAAAGCATCTTAAACAGACTATAATTTTGTTCTTTCCTCAGATTGCAACATCTGTATATACTGTTCTTGATAAGACTATGATTGGTTTGCTTACTGGAATTGAAGAAGAAGTAGCTTATTATGAGCAAGGACAAAAAATTGTTAAAATTGTAATGGCATTAGTGACTTCACTTGGCACAGTTATGATGCCTAGAGTTGCAAATTTGTTTAAACAAAATCAACTAGAACAAGTGAAGAAATATTTGTCAAAATCTTTTAGATTTGTATTTTTCTTGGCTTTTCCAATGATGTTTGGGTTGATGTCGATAAGCCATAATTTGGTTCCTTGGTTTTTTGGAGACGGATATAATAAAGTAGTCCCAAATATTATGGTAATATCACCTATTTTGGTAATAATTGCGCTGAGCAATATTATGGGAACACAATACCTTTTGCCTATAGGTCGACAGAAAGAATATACATTATCTGTGGTGGTAGGATGTATTGTGAATTTTTCTGTGAATTTGCTTCTTATTCCCAAATGTCTTTCCATTGGAGCAGCAATAGCAACTGTTATTGCAGAATCAAGTGTGACAGGGGTTCAAATGTATTGTATCAGAAAAGATTTTGCGTTTAGTAAAATTATAAAAGATAATATACAGTATATAATTTCGTCTTTTATTATGTTCGTTGTCACATATCTTTTGGCAAGATATCTTTCTCCGTCTGTAATTAATACACTTTTATGCTGTATAATTGGATGTAGTATATATTTAGGCATACTAATTATGATGAAAGATGAAATGTTACTTGAAGTAATAAAAAAAATCAGATTCAAAATTGTGAAGTAACGAGTGGGAGTGGGAATCATCGAAAGCCCACTGATTGAGGGGAATATGTCTGCAGATAAAATTTAGAAGACAGCATATTTGTTTATGTTGGTATTGAATTAACTGAAGTAAATGAAGTATAATGTCCATGAGCATGGGCTCCTTTGTTGATAATGATTTGTGGCGAACTCATTATACTTCAAAAAAGGAGGTCAATGCTCTTTTTATTTGCAAACCTTCAATAAGTCAAGGGTTTAAAGGATTTGGAACAAGAAAAAAGAGGTAGTTATAGACACTACCAATAAATAACGGGAGGAAAATCCTATGTGTGGAATCGTTGGTTTTGCAGGAAACCGGCAGGCAGCACCGATCCTGTTGGATGGTCTGTCGAAACTGGAATATAGAGGATATGACTCGGCAGGACTTGCTGTTCGTGACGGAGAAAAACTGGCAGAAGTTGTTAAGGCAAAAGGCCGCCTAACGAACCTGATGGAGAAAACGGATAACGGCAATGCTCTGAAAGGAACCTGTGGTATCGGTCATACCCGTTGGGCAACACATGGCGAACCGAGTCGGACAAACGCACATCCGCATGTTTCCGGAAACTGCAGTAAATCCGGTTCTGGTCCGGTGGAATCTGAAGTCGTCGGTGTACATAACGGTATCATTGAGAACTATACTGAGCTGAAGGAAAAGCTGCTGAAGCACGGCTATACGTTCTACAGCCAGACAGATACCGAAGTAGTCATCAAGCTGGTAGACTATTATTATAAAAAATATAATCTGGGTCCAATTGATGCGATTGCCAAAACGATGGTGCGTGTGCGGGGCTCCTATGCACTGGAGCTTATGTTCAGCGACTACCCTGGCGAAATTTGGGTAGCACGTAAGGACAGCCCGATGATTATCGGCATTACAGATGGAGAAACCTATGTGGCCTCGGATGTTCCGGCAATTTTGAAATACACTCGCAACGTGTATTATATTGGAAATCTTGAGTTTGCTAAGCTGACTCCGGGTGAAGCACATTTTTATAATCTTGATGGTGATGAGATCGAGAAACAGGCCACAGAGATCAAGTGGGATGCTGAAGCGGCTGAAAAGGGTGGTTTTGAGCATTTCATGATGAAAGAAATTCACGAGCAGCCGAAAGCGGTTCAGGATACCTTGAATTCTGTAATTAAGGACGGCACTATAGACCTGTCCAGCGTGGAAATCACAGAAGAGGAGACTAAGAACTTCGAGCAGATTTATATTGTTGCCTGCGGTTCCGCATGGCATGTGGGCATGGCTGCTCAGTATGTGATGGAAGATATGGCAGACATCCCGGTGCGTGTAGAACTTGCGTCAGAGTTCCGCTATCGTAAGATGTCACTCAATCAGAAGGCACTGGTGATCGTTGTCAGTCAGTCCGGTGAGACCGCTGATACACTGGCGGCACTGAGACTTGCAAAAGAAAAGGGCATCACCACAATGGCGGTTGTCAATGTGGTCGGCAGCAGTATTGCTCGTGAAGCGGACAAGGTATTTTATACGCTTGCCGGTCCGGAGATTTCCGTTGCTACAACAAAAGCATACAGCGCACAGCTTGCGGCGCTGTACTGTGTGGCTGTTCAGTTTGCAAAGGTCAGAGATAAAATCACGGACGAGCAGTACAGCTATTATATTTCGGAATTGCGAACTATCCCGGAGAAAATGCAGAAGATTCTGGAAGACAAGGAGCGCATCCAGTGGTTTGCGGCGAAGTACGCTATTGCGCATGACGTGTTCTTCGTGGGACGTGGTATAGATTACGCGGTTTGTCAGGAGGGTAGCTTGAAACTGAAAGAGATCAGCTATATCCATTCCGAGGCATATGCTGCTGGTGAACTGAAACATGGTACTATCAGTCTGATTGAGGAGGGAACACTGGTTATTGGCGTATTAACTCAGAGTACACTGTATGAGAAGACCATAAGTAATATGCTGGAATGTAAGAGTCGAGGTGCTTACCTGATGGGGGTGACTATTTATGGTAAGTATGAGATTGAAGATGAGGTAAACTTCACCGTATATGTGCCGAAGGTGGACGAGCACTTCATCGGTAGTCTTGCCGTGATTCCACTGCAGTTGTTAGGATATTACGTATCTGTGGCTAAGGGCTTGGACGTCGATAAGCCGAGAAACCTCGCAAAGAGTGTTACGGTGGAGTGATTAATTCTGGAAAGAAAAACACCTGTACTATTATATAAATGTGAACTTCCTGAAATATTAACTCTCGTTTCGACATGTTCTTGTTTTAAGCCAGTTGTAGCATACTTTAAAAGGAATTTTATTAGAGTTAATTAACTCTTGAATTTTCTATTGTTTTTTGTTGAAAATGTAGGGAATATGATATTTCTGCATATCGAAAGTTAATTTTATAGAAAGTTCACAACAAAAGAAGAATGCTGCGGATGTACAGTTTGTTAGGCTATTTGCCCAAAAGAAGCTATCTCTATGGTGAAGATGAAGAAGGTTTTGAATATCCGCAGATAGATGAGAACGAGTGTGCGCGGTGCTACCGGTGCTTAGAAGTGTGTCTATTCAAGGAGAAATAATTTATAGAATCTGTAAAAGAAAGAATAAAAAATGGATATCACAGGGACATTTGGTCGATGATTTTTTAAGAAAGTTTTTCGAATTCGTTCATTTATAGGTCAATGAAATAATAAAAACAAAGGAGAGAGATAAACCTATGAACACAACATTACTCATCATGGCCGCCGGAATCGGCAGCCGCTTTGGAACAGGAATTAAACAGTTAGAACCGGTCGATGATGCAAACCACATCATCATGGATTATTCCATTCATGATGCGATCGAAGCTGGTTTCAACCATGTAGTATTTATTATCCGCAAGGATATCGAGCAGGAATTCAAAGAGGTCATTGGAGACCGGATTGCGTCGATCTGTGCCAATCATAACGTAACGGTGGACTACGCATTCCAGGATATCAACGACATCCCGGGCACTCTGCCGGAAGGCCGGACAAAGCCGTGGGGAACAGGACAGGCTGTGCTTGCAGCAAAGAAGGTTATCAACACGCCGTTTCTTGCAATCAATGCAGACGATTACTACGGCAAAGAAGGCTTCAAAGCTGTTCACGAGTATCTGGTGAATGGCGGAAAGTCCTGTATGGCCGGTTTTGTGCTGAAGAATACCTTATCCGACAATGGCGGTGTGACGCGCGGCATCTGTAAGATGGACGAGGAGAACAATCTGACAGAGGTTGTGGAGACGAAAAATATTGTAAAGACTGCCAAAGGAGCAGAGGCTGACGGTGTGAATATAGATACGGAATCCCTGGTGTCTATGAATATGTGGGGATTGACACCGGAATTCCTGGATATGCTGGAAGATGGCTTCCGGGTTTTCTTTGAGAAGGAAGTACCGGAAAATCCACTGAAAGCAGAATATTTGATTCCAATCTTCATCGGAGAGCAGCTGAGTAAAGATAAGATGTCCGTAAAGGTCCTGAAAACCAATGACACCTAGTATGGAATGACATACCGCGAAGATGTTGCAGCCGTGAAAGACAGCTTCCGAAAAATGCTGGAAAAAGGTGTGTACAAGACGGAATTGTTTAGCGATCTGTGATATGCGCTGACAGATCAACTTGCTATTTGTCCTGCTGGATGGTAAAATCAAAGCACAGTAGGTGAGTTATAGCCTCAGATTTGAGGGGGAGCTCCGGAAAGGAGTCTGAAAAGCATGGGAAGATTTGTGAACCCAGACAGTAGTGCGTTTCAGGTCGCTCTTAACTCCAGAATATATGTGGACAAAACGGGTTTGATCGAGTATACAAACAGTGTTCTTGATACGACAAATGCCTACATTTGCAATAGCCGACCGCGCCGGTTCGGAAAGTCTTATGCGGCCAATATGCTGGCGGCATATTACAGTAAGGGCGCAGATTCCGGGCAGATGTTCTTTGGATTGAAGATAAGCAAAGATGCTGACTTTAGGAAACACCTCAATAAGTATGATGTGCTCCAAATCGATATCCAGTGGTTTTTAGCAAACTGCGAGGATGCGGATAAAGTGGTTTCTTTTATAACCAAAAGTGTTCTGGATGAACTTCGTGACATTTACCCAGAGGTGTTGTCACAGGATGTGGTGACTCTTCCGGATGCACTTTCACGAGTAAAGGAACGTACCGGCTAGAAATTTGTTGTTATCATCGATGAATGGGATGTTATTATCCGAGATGAAACCATAACGGAGGCCATTCAGGATGAATACCTGAACTTCTTACGAGGAATGTTCAAGGGTGTCGAGCCGACAAAATACATCCAGTTGGCATATCTTACAGGCATTCTGCCGATTAAGAAAGAAAAGGCACAGTCCGCGGTAAATAACCTGGATGAGTTTACGATGCTGCAGGCCGATGAACTGGCTCCATATAGCGGTTTTACCGAGGATGAAGTAAAAGACCTTTGTGAAACATATAATAGAGATTTTGATAAAATAAAAAATGGTATGATGGTTATTTACTGAATGGATATCAGGTGTACAATCCGAAAGCAGTTGTAAGTGTTATGACCAAGGGAAGATTCAGAAGCTACTGGTCAGAAACTGGCTTGTACGAAGTTGTAGTACCGCTCATCTGTATGAACTACGACGGACTGAAGAATGCAATTATTGAGATGCTTTCTGGTTCAGAAGTTAAAGTTGATACGGCTACTTTCAAAAATGACCCGGCAAAGATACAGAATCGGGATGATGTGATTACCTACCTGATTCATCTCGGATATTTAGATTACAATGAAGATAACGAAACAGCATTTGTTCCGAATGAGGAAATTAGACAGGAACTAATCACAGCTGTCAGAAGCAGTAACTGGGATGAAGTGATTGCATTTCAACAGGAGTCGAGAAAACTGCTAATGGCAACGCTGGCGATGAATGAAAAGCAAGTGGCATCTGAGATTGATAAGATCCATTCGGAATATACTTCAACTATTCAGTATAACGATGAAAATTCTTTGAGCAGCACAATTACCATAGCTTATCTGGGAGCAATGCAGTATTATTTTAAGCCTGTAAGGGAATTACCAACAGGTCTTGGATTCGCAGATTTTGTATTTATTCCAAAGCCGGAGTATAAGAGTACCTATCCGGCACTGGTGGTGGAGCTGAAGTGGAATAAGGACACAGAAACAGCAATCCAGCAGATAAAAAATAAAAGGTATCCAGAATCGGTTTTTAACTACACAGGTGATATTCTTCTGGTTGGAATCAATTATGATACACACAGTAAAGCGCACCAGTGTTTGATTGAAAAATACAGGAAAAATTGATTTTTAGCCCGCTTACGTACTTTGTAAATCCTACATGGTTCGTAGACGGGCTTTTTTTGAAAACTGCGCGTCGCATTCTCGTTACGTAAACGGTAGAATAGTAAACGGTAGAATACGAGTACCTTGACAAATAGCAGACCGCTTTTGCGGTCTGTTTATTTTCCGCTGGCTTTTT
>OLQV01000201.1_pt1 | contig 62129 bp, 53 predicted proteins | sample 1672371 | NCBI WGS metagenome assembly OLQV01 (sample SAMEA3136676, study PRJEB25190) | human gut metagenome
AATGTCCTCCTTCCTAGAAAGAGAACATCTATATATGTCTTCCAAGCTAACAGTGGGTTAGATTTTAGACATTAAAAAACTTACGATACCATAATAGGTTCGTAAGTTGTATTCAAATGGAGCAAGTGAGCAGAATCGAACTGCCGTCTCAACCTTGGCAAGGTCGCATACTAACCTCTGTACTACACCTGCGTAAATAAATTGTATCAAATTTTTAGAATTTTTGCAACAATAATTGATAAAAAATGTAACTTTTGTTATACTTATGTAAGTAAGAAGGAATATTTATGAAAAAAGATTTTAGTAAAACATTAAAAAATGTTAAGAAAAATGTAGTTGAATATGTCTTAACGAATAGATTATTTATTTCTTATTGTATACTAGCATTAATTGCTACGATATGCATTAGAAAGTTTACAATTAATTCGGTGTTTCGCATCAAACCATTAATTACTGACCTAGGATTAATATTACTTATTGGTAGCTTTGGTTATTTTGTTAAACCTAAAAATCAATTTAAATACTATTTTACTTGTTTAATCATTATTAACCTAGGATGTTTAATTAGTTCAATCTATTATCGTTTCTTTACATCATTTGCATCAATCGGAGAACTTGCAACTGTTGGTCAAACTGAAACAGTAAAGGGTTCTATATTTGATCGCCTTAAAATATATGACTTCATCTATATAATTATACCTATTATATTTTATTTAATACATAAGAAGTTGTTGTCTAGTGTTTATTATTCTTTTATTGATAAAATTGAAAAGAGTAAAAAGATGTTTATTGCAACATTCTGTGTTGGTGTAGTTTTTGTAGGTTATAGCTTGGGTGTTGCTAAGAATAGTGATTATTCAAGGCTTGCTAAACAATGGAATAGATTATATATTGTTGAGAGATTTGGTATTATTATGTATCAAGTAAATGATTTTGTTCAATATTTAACACCACAGCTAAGTAGTTTATTTGGTCAAGAAAAAGCTACGGAATTATTTAATGATTATTTTAATACAAAAGAAAAAACTAAAGAAAATAAATATACTGGTGTTTTAACTGGTAAAAATATAGTCTTTGTTCATATGGAAAGTATGCAAAGTTTCTTAATGAATTTATCATTTAATGGTAAAGATGTTACACCGAACTTAAAAAGGTTAGCTAAAGAAGGAATGCATTTTACTAATTTTTATCCTCAAGTGTCTACAGGTACAAGTAGTGATACTGAGTTTACTTTATTAACTGGTTTAATCCCTGCTTCAAGTGGTACTGTATTTGTAAGTTATTATGATAGAAATTATTTTACAATACCTAAGTATTTAGCAAGTCGTGGTTATGAAACATTTAGTATGCATGGTAATTTATCTAGTATGTGGAATAGAAATAAAGCTCATCCATCACTTGGTTATAATAGTATGTATTTTGGTGATGTCTTTGATTATACCGATAAAGATGTAATTAATTTAGGTATTAATGATTCTTTATTCTTTAAAGAAGCTATACCTATGTTAGAGAATATTGAAAAAAATAATACAAATTATATGGGTACAGTTATTACGTTATCAAATCATTCGCCATTTAAATTAGCTAGTATGCATAGTAATTTAGATTTAACTAGTCACTATGAGGTAACCAATGATTCTGGAATAACACAAGAATTAGAAAAAGATTATTTGTCCAGTACTTCAGTTGGAGAGTATATAAAAAGTGCTAATTATGCAGATAATGCTTTAGGTGACTTTATATCTTATATAAAAAATTCTAATTACTTTAATAATACAGTATTTGTTTTCTATGGAGATCATGATGCTAAGTTATCTAGAAATGAAATAAATTACTTATATAATTTGAATCCTGAAACTGGTGGGGTATATAAAAAAGGTGATAAAAATTATGTTTTATATGATTATTATGAACATGAGTTAAATAAAAAGACACCTTTAATAATATGGAGTAAAAATAAAGAGTTACAAAGTATATTTAAGGGGGAAGTTACTTATACTATGGGTATGTATAATGTAGCAGCTACAATACTTAATATGTATGGTATATATAATAAATATAATGTGGGTGAAGATATATTTACTGTTAAAGATAATAATTTAGTGACATATCCAAATGGTAATATATTAACTAATAAAGTATATTATAATAATTCAACTAATGAATATAAAGAGTTAACAGATGAAAAAATAGATAAAGAATATTTAGATAATATAAAGAGTATAGCAGAAAAGAGATTGGATGTATCTAATGCTATAATTGTTTATAACTTATTAGAAAATAAGAAAATGAATGGAGAATAAAATGAGGAAGAAGTATAAAAGATTATTAATAGTAATTATTATATTTATAGTTATCATTGTAGGTCTTATTGTAATTAAAAAAGTAACAACAAAATCTGTAAAAAATGATGTAAAAGTTGTTGATAGTATTGATTCATTTTCATATACATTGGATGAGAGAGATACAATTTTAATGAAGAATACTTATAATGAATTAAAGAAAGTGTTAAAAGAAAAAACAATAGATAAAGAAAAGTATGCATCTTTATTAGCAGAGTTATTTGTTATTGATTTATTTACAATTGATAATAAAATAAATAAGTATGATGTTGCATGTTTAGAATATGTTTATCCATCAAGTATAGATAATTTTAAAATGAATGTTGAAGATACACTATATAAAAGAGTAGAAGATAATACATTTGGTAAAAGAAAGCAAAAATTACCTGTAGTTAAATCAGTAAATGTAAGTAATGTAGAAAATAATACATTTAAAATAAATGATAAAGAGATGGAATCTTTTGTTGTTAAATTAACTTGGGATTATGAAGAAAATTTAGGTTATGATACATCTGCAAGTATTACTTTAGTAGAAGATAGTAATAAATTATATGTTGTAGAATATGAAACAGGTGTTAATAATGAATAAGATGTTAAGAAAGTTAAAAAAGTCTAAGAAAGCTTATAGAGTTATATATTATATAATAAATATACTTTATTTAGTTACTTTAGTTTTATTTATTAAAAATATTTTATCACTTAAGGGTATTGAAACATTTATTAGAGTAATAATTATTATATTCTTTATTTTATATTTCTTTATTTATAGTTTTTGGAATTTACTTAATTTATTAAGAAGAAAATATAAAGGTTTAATTATTACATCAATTATTACATTATTATTTATTATTGTTTTTTCTGTATCATCATATTATATAAATTTTGTATATAGTAATATAAATGGTATGAAAGAAAAAAATGAAGTTATATATAATAGCTATTTAATTGTACTTAGTGATAAGACTTTTAATAAAGATAGTGTTATTGGTATTATTGATAAAGATATAGATAAAGATAATTATGATTTAGCACAAAAATTAATTAAAGAAAAAAAGTTATATAATAAAGTAGAGTATTATAATGATTATATTAAATTAATTGATGATTTATATAAAGGTGTTATTGATGCAGCGATAGTACCTGGTAATTATGAGAATTTAGTTAAAAATGAAGTTGGTTTTGAAAATATAGATAGTGATGTAAAAAAAGTATTTGAATATAGTGAAAAGAAAAAGAATGAAGATTTAGATTTAGTTAGTAATAAAGATTTTAATGAACCATTGACATTTTTGTTTTTGGGTGTTGATTCTGAGGGTGATGGATTAAATGCAAGTTCATCATTTAATGGAGATACTTTGATGCTTATGTCAATTAATCCGAAGACTTTAAATGCTATATTACTTTCTATACCTAGGGATACTTATGTACCAATAGCTTGTAATAAAAATAATTATGCAAAGATTAATTCATCAGCAGGATTTGGTACTTCTTGTGTAATTAGTACTATTAATAATTTAATGGGTATTAATATCGATTACTATGTTAAGATTAATTTTAAAGGTGTTGTTGATTTAGTTGAAGCAGTTAAAGGTATTGATGTTTTTGTTGAAGCACCAACTTATACACCAAATAAATATAAAGGTAAAGTTTGTGAACAAAATAGTGATAGACAATTTGGAAATAAGTTAGTTTGTATGGAACCAGGATTACAAACATTAAATGGAGAACAAGCTTTAGCTTATGCTAGATGTAGACATATGTATATTGGTAGTGATTTAGATAGAGTTAGACATCAACAACAAGTAGTGGAAGCGTTAGCTAATAAAGCACTTCATTTTAGTAGTATTAAAGATTTACAAAATATATTAACTGCAGTTAGTAAAAATATATCTACTAATATGGATACAGATACAATGTTATCAGGTTATAATGTTTTAAAAAATGTGGTTGGTAGTAAGTTATCTGGTACAGATGGTTTAAATATTTCTAAAGCTACACTTGAAACTTATAGTTTGAATGTGTATGTTCCTCAAAGTGGAAGAAATACATCGGCACAAGGATATTATTTAAGTAGTTTAAATGATATAAAACATGCATTTAATGTTGTACTTGATAAAGAAAAAGATGAAATGGTTAAGACATTTAGTTTCTCAGTTAATGAGACTTATGAGTTATATAGTCCAGGTAAAGGAAAAAGAACTGAAAAGTCTGGTGAATTATTACCTAGTTTTGTGGGAAAAACAGTAGAAGAAGCAAAAGAATTTTGTAATCAATATAATATTAGTTTAAATGTTAAGTATGTTGATCCTGAAAGTGAATTTTATAATGGAAGTGTAAATGTTGGTTTAATAGGTAATCAAAGTGTACATAAAGACGTTTTAGTAAATAGTATTAGTGAATTAACTGTTTACATTGTAAATAGTAAAGTAGAAGAAAAAAGTAATAATAGTACAGATGATAATAAAAATAATGATTTAAAGAGTGATGAAGATATTATTAAGAATATGTTAAATTGAGTGAGGTAATCACTCTTTTTTTGTTTACCAAATATACTTGGGTGTGTTATAATATTTTTTGTAAAGTAATATAAAGTGAGGTTAAGAAAATGGAAAAGAAAAAAGCTGTTATATATAGTATGGTTGCATTAATTGCATTAGTTATTTTAGTAGTTGGAGCAACATATGCATATTTTCAAAATCAATATGGCTCTGCATCAAATGCAGATGTTAATGTTACTACATATACAACAGATGTATTAACTTTTGAAACAGGGGATGCAATAAGTTTATATGCAGATCAAACATCATTTGGTCAAGAAAAAGGAAGTTTATCTGGAGAAACATTTGCTAAAGCAAAATTAGTTGCAAATAATAAGACAAATGAAGCAACAGATAACTATTATGTATATTTTAATATAGAAAATAATACATTCAAATATACATTAGGTAATGATAAACCAGAACTTATATTAACAGTTACAGGACCAGATGGAAATGAAGTAACAGAAATATCAGGACTAACTCATAAAGTAGTTCAAGATAGAGAAAACAAAAGTATATCAGGTTTTGATGTTACAACAATGAATGGTATAATAACTATAGTAAATAAGAAAACAATAACAGCATCACCAAGTAAAGAAGAACAATATACATTAAAATTAACATTTGTAAACTATGAAGGTGATCAAACAGCAAATGCAACAAGTGGATTAAGTGCAAAGGTTATGATACAAAAAGAACCAATGGTTAATTCTTTAGCATCATATATTACAAATCTTTACACAGGTACACAAGGAGAAAATGGTATTTATTATCATGATGCAAACTTAACAAATGGGGCTGGAGATAACTCATATAGATATGCTGGTGCAAGTGATCAAGTAAATAACTATGTATGTTTTGGAAGTACACAAAGCCAATGTCCAGCTGATAATCTATATAGAATAATCGGAGTATTTGGTGATAAAGTAAAACTAATTAAATCAGATTATGCAACAAGTGTATTATTAGGTGCAGATGGGGATTACAGCAAGATGTATACTGCAAATAATTGGGATAATTCAGCTTATAAAGGTAAAAATTTAGCTAATGTTGCAGCATATAATTGGAATAAGACTGGTGATAATACATGGAGTTTATCAAATTTAAATAAAACAAATTTAAATCAAAACTTCATAACAAATATAGGAGCAGAATGGGCAAATAAAATAGATATGACAACATGGAAAGTTGGAGGAAACACATGGGCAAATATAGCATATCAATCAGCCAAAACAGCATATCAAAATGAAATAGTGAATCCTGTAACAACAAATAGTCAAGATAATAAGACAGAATATAGTGCAAAAATAGGATTAATGTATGTAAGTGACTATATGTACGCAGCACCACAAGATAAGTGGACATTAGTTGGTATGTATGGAAGTGGTACAACAGCAGATTATAGAGAAGCCGCAAGTGTCAATTGGATGTATATGGGACTAAATGAATGGACAATTTCCCGTCATGCGGGCGATCCGAGCCGTACGTTTGCTGTGGATTGCACCGGCTTCGTGGGCGGCAGCTATGTTGGCAATGCTGCGTTAGGTGTTCGCCCAGTCTTTAATCTCTCATCTTCCGTGAACTATGTATCGGGAAGCGGCACTGCCGCTGATCCGATCAGAATAAACTGATTGACGGACAGTTTTAATAAAACCCTTATAAAACCTGGAAAAAAGAGGTAAAAAAGTACGACCAATATTGTACGATTTTACCTCTTTTTGAGTACTATAAAACATCATATTTGTTTTAAAATTTAAATTTTTAAAAAATTATTTCTGCTTGTCAAAAGGAAATTGGAATAAAAAAGGAGTCATATTTCTATAACTCAAGCTACTTCAATTTTATAAGGTTTTAACTTTGACATTTTTTTAGGTTTTGATGTTGACATTTACAATAAATTAATACAAAATAAAACCATAGATTTATATCTATGATTTTTTCTTTCTGTTGTTTTTCTTTCTTTTTGTTGGGCTTACATAACCATTGTTTCTTCTTGATGAATTGTTTTTAGTAGCATTACTTTTCTTTTTAACTGTATTTGTTTTTTTCTTAACTGTAGGTTTCTTCTTTTTGACTACTGCCTTACTGGCAGGGGTGGTCTTTTTAATTGGTCTACTTGGTTCTGAATTAATTATTTTATCAAATTTAGTATTTGAACTTAATTTAGATGAACCTTTTGTTTTTATTTCATATTTTTCTAATTTAGATAGAATTAACCAAAGTATTATAATAACTAATATTAATAGATAGAATGATATTAATACAATTAATAAAATATCAATACCATCAAAAGATTTTTCCATAACCATCACCACACATAATCTTATTATATTATATTTTTCTTGAAAAATATAGCAATTTTACACATTTTTAACTTAAATTTTGTAAATAATTTGTTTGATAAGCAAATTTTTGGTATAATATTTACGAATATAGTAAAAGGAGGTCATACAATGAAGAAAAAAATCATGTTGTTAAGTTTTGTGACATTCTTTTTGTTTTGTTTAAATGTTAAAGCAGTTGGTTATACATATAGAGTTAAAATTATAAATAGTAAGGTTAATTTAAGAAATAATCCTGGTGGTAATGATGGTGTTAGAGTTGGTTTGTTATCAAAGAATGATTATTATATTTTAGTTGATGATAAATTGTATGATGATGAAAATAACCATAAAAGATGTAATGGTGGATGGTATCATATGACATATTATACTGATGTTGAAGGGTATGTATGTAGTGATGATGTTAAACTTGTTAAGTCATATAGTTCTGATGACGTTGAAGCTTCGACGGATTGTGAGAAGGAACTAGCTAGTTTAGGTTTTCCATCAAGTTATTGGGGTGGTATTTGTAGTATTAAAGAAGATCATCCAACGTGGAATTTTCAACCAATAAAAATTAATTATAACTGGGTTGATGTAGTTCAAAAAGAAAGTGTATGTGGAAGAAATTATATTCATTTAAGTGTTTATGATAAAGAGTTTTTGGATAAAACATGTACATCTACTTCGCCGGGGGGTTATGTTGCTCCGAGTCAAAAAGCTGTTGCTTATTATATGGATCCAAGAAATGCTTTTACGGAAAAATATTTATTTCAATTTTTAGATCAATCATATGATGCTAGTTTGGAAAAAAGTTATCCGAATGCTGTTGAATCTATACTTAATGGTACTAGTTTTAATGATTATCATATTAATACTGGTGTTAGCCTAAGGGATACAATATTAGCTAAAAGTGTTAATAAGGTAAGTCCGATTGCTATTGCATCAAAAATGAGAGTTGAACTTGGTACAGGAACTAGTTTATATAATTTGTATTCTGGTACTTATGCAGAACAAAATGGCATATATTTAGGTTATTACAACTTCTTTAATTTTGGTGTTACTGATTCTTGTGTTGCTGAGTCTGGTACATCAGTGTGTGGTTTAAGTTATGCTTATCGAGCTGGTTGGAAGGGTGTTGATAATGCAGTTGAAGGTGGAATTGTTCAGTTTTCATCAGGTTATATTTTAAAAAATCAATATACTGGTTATCTTCAAAAGTTTAATGTTTTAGTAAATGATTTTGATAAACTTGGTACTCATCAATATATGACTAATTTAGCTGGTGCGATGAGTGAATCTAATACAGCATTTAATTCTTATAGTAAAAATAATTTATTGGGTATTGCTTTAAATTTTAAAATACCTGTTTATAATAATATGGGGGATACAATAAATAATAGTGCGAATGGTGCAGTTGATGATGGAGATAATTCTACGAAGCCAAGCGATATGGATATTCCTACGATTATAACTGGAAGTAAATTAAAAAGCTTATCTGATTATATATATGGATTTACGGTAGGTAGTGATGTTGCCACAGTTAAAGGTATTATTGAAGGTGTTGCTGGTAATAATACTGTAGTTATATATGATAGTAATGATAATGAAATAAGTTCTGGTTTAATTGCAACTGGTCAAAAAATAAAGATAAGTAATAAAACTACATCACAAACATTTACAGTAGTAGTAAAGGGTGATACATCTGGTGATGGTGTTATAAATGCATTAGATTTATTACAAGTTCAAAAAAATATTTTGGATACATATACTTTAACGGGGGCTTATAAAGAAGCAGGTGAAACATCAGGTGATGGTGTTATAAATGCATTAGATTTGTTACAAGTTCAAAAGAGTATACTTGGGACTTATACAATAGATCAATAAGGAGGATTAAATGAAGAAAATTAAAGTAATATTGATTAGTTTATTTTGTCTTTTGGTAATACCAAAGACTGTGTTTGCTGCGAGTGGTAAAATAAATGTAAGTGGAACATCAACAGTTGTTGTTGGTAATAATGTAACTGTAACAGTTACTTTATCTAGTTCAACATTAATAGGTAGTTGGGAAATGTCACTTAATTATGATAAAAATTATTTGCAATTAAGAAGTGCCACTAGTGAAAGTAATGGTATTAGAATGGCTGCATCAACTGCTACTGGTGTTAAAAGTAAATCATATACATTTACATTTAAAACATTAAAAAAAGGAAGTACTAGTGTAAGTGTTGGTGGTTATCTTGCATATGCTTATGCTGATTTAAGCGAAATATCTTTATCAAGTAATTCAAAAAAAATTAATATTATTACTCAGGCAGAGTTGGAAGCAAGTTATTCTAAAAATAATAATTTAGCATCTTTAGGGGTTGAAGGTTTTACTTTGACACCTGAGTTTAATGCAAATACTTTAGAATATTCTGTTATTGTACCAGAAGATACTAAGAATGTAAATATAACAGGTACTGTTCAAGATAAAAAAGCAAGTATAAATGGTGTTGGTGTTCAACAAGTTAATCAAGGTAATAATAAATTTTTAGTTACTGTTAAGGCTGAGAATGGATCTGAAAAAACATATACAATAAATGTTGATGTAAAAGATGAAAATCCAATTGAAGTAACTGTGGGGGATAAAAAATATACAGTAGTTAAAATAAAAGAAAATTTACCAATAGCTAGTTTATATAATGAATATAGTATTAAGATAAATGAATTCGATATACCTGCATATAAAAATGATTATACTGGGTTAGTACTTGTAGGTTTAAAAGATACTGAGGGTAATATATCATTATTTATATATGATGATGAAAATAATAGTTATAAAGAATATAGTGAGTTAAAATCAAGTCAAATTACAATATATCCATTAAAACCAGAAGAGAATATTGAAGGGTATAAAAAGGGTAATGTTAAGATACAAGATATTGATGTTGAAGGTTTTTATTTAAATGAAGATTCTGATTTTTTTGTTATATATGGTGTTAATGTAGAAACTGGGGATAAAGGTTTTTATATGTATGATAAAAAGATGCAAACTTTAATAAAGTATAATGATGAATTAAGCAGTTTATTAAGTGAAAAAATTAAGTTATATACTTATATTATTATTGGTTTTATTTCTTTATCTGTAGTTATGTTAATAATTATTATTGTTCTTGTTTGTAAAAAAGGTAAGAAGAAAAAAAGAGGTAAAGATAAAGAAAAAGTAGTTGAAGAAAAGATTAAGAAAGATGATAAGAATGAGATTATAGAGATGTAAGTGTTATTTTGTTGAAATATTTTTAAAATTGTGTTATTCTATTGTGACAAAAGGAGGTTTGTGTTGAAAAAATATAATGTTTATAAAGAAAATATAGATTTTATTGTTGATGAAACAGTTAAGAATTTAACTGGTAGTAGAACTAAAAAATTAGCTTTAGTAGGCAAAAATAAACTTAAGGCAATGCTAAAATACAATAAGTATGAAGGATGTACTGAATTAGCATCAGAAAAGTTGTCATATGAAATAGCAAAATTTTTAAATTTAAAATGTGCCAGAGTTGAATTGGCTAAGGATAGTAATAATGTGCCAGCAATTTTAAATTATTATTTCTTGAACGATATTGATGAACATATGGATGCTTTATATTTTTTGCGTAAATTAGGAGATAATAGAAAAGAGTATTTAAAACTAGATAATATTATTTTGGCGATTAACTCTATTAATAAAGAAATGTTAGTGGATTTTTTAAAAATTATGGTTTTTGATAGTTTGGTTGGTGAACAAGATAGACATGAAGAAAATTGGGGTATAACGTCGACTGAGAAAGGTGTTGAATTATCACCAATTTATGATAATGGATGTAATCTTTTAAGAGACCAATATGCTAATTTAGATCAATTTCTGAATAATCATTTTAAAATGATAAATTATATAAATAGAAGTACTTGTTTTATATATAATAACAATGGTAAGAAATATAAACATTTTGATTTAATTGATGAATTGCTCTTAAGATTTCATTCAGAAATGAAAACTATAATTAAAAGCTTTGAACGATTAAGTGATAGTTGCATTGAAAATATCGTTAATGCTGTGCCAGATGAATATTTGACAGATAAACACAAACTTTGTATAATTCTTTTTATTGAAGAAAGAAGAAATATATTATTAAGTAAGATAGAAGGTGAATAATTATGGAAAGTTTATTATTAATTTGGAAAGATCCAAAAACAAGAACTAGATATAAAATTGGAAGATTGGAAAAGAATGAAGAAAATTTTATTTTTGAATATGTTGATCCTGAGTTGTCAACTGCTTTAAGAAATAAGTTTACTATTTATCCAGGTTTTCCCGATTTAAATAAAGTTTATGTTGCACCAGATTTGTTTCCTAATATTTCAGGTAGGCTTCCTAATAAAACTAGAAATGATTATATTGAAATTTTGAATTTTTATGATTTAGATAAAAGTGCTAGTGATTTTGAAATCTTGAAAAAAACTAGGGGTAGATTAATTACTGATAATTTTGAATTTGTGCCAGCGTTTAATAAAAATAAATTAGAGTTTGAAGTAGCCGGAACAAGATATAGTAAACAATTGGAAAAGTATAAAAAGTTAATAACTGTTAATTTGGATTTAAGTTTAGAATTAACTAATTATAATGGAGAGCCCGCGATTAAAATTATTACGAATGTTGATAATAAAAAAATTGAACTTGGTTATGTTCCTAGATATTATGCTAAGGAAATTGCAGATTTATTAGAAAATGGTGTTAAATATTCAGCTATGATTAAAAATGTTCGTTTTAATCAATATAATCCAGATGAACATATTACTGCAGTAGTTAAGTTATTATTTGATTAAGCGTTGCTATTTAGTGATGCTTTTTTTGTCTTTTTTTGAAAAATCTTTTGCAAAATTTGTGATTTTTCCCTGAAGTCCTGGAAAAAAATTTTTTGATGGTTAAAAATATTATGTAAAATTATGTAAATGGTGTAATTTAAATTAAATCAAAATGTAAAATAAAGCTTTCAATTTGACGTTTTTGGGTTTTCTTCCTTGCTTAATTAATTATTGTCAAATTTGTGTAAATTGATATGTTTATTTTGATTAATATGTGTTATAGTAATTAATCAAGGAGGTTTATATGCAAGAGGTATATATTAATTTAGATGATTCAGGTAAGCTTTCGGTACATGAAAGTGTTAGTGTTTATGGAGGTATATTGTTTTTATCAAAAAAAGAAAAGGATAAATTTATTACTCAATATAGAAGTATAATTAAAGATATTAAATGTAAATATTGTTCTAATAAGGATAATTGTAATAAAAATTGTCCAGAGATTAAGAATACTAATATTAAAAATAGTGATAAAAGAAGGATAATGAACTATATAAAGAAATACTTTATTATTGGACTTATTATTAATAATGATAAAGTTTATGTACATATTATAAATGATAAAAAAGCCAAGGGAAGGTTCCTTGACTATGGGTTAAGAAGAATGATTAAAGAAGTAATAAATGAACAAATTAAAAATAATAATATAGATTCGTATAGACCCCTTAAAGTTATAATAAATATAGATGAACAAAGTACTAAAAGTAATGGGTATTATAACTTACAGGATGGACTTATGGAAGAGTTAAAATATGGTATTAAGAATTTTAATTATGATAATGTATTTACTCCGATTGTTCATGATAAATTAGATTTACATATTAAATATCAAGATTCTAGTAAGAGTTATTTAGTTCAGGCAGCTGATTTAATATCAGGAACTATTAGAAGAATGGTTTTAAATGAAGATGATGTAAATGAGTTTTTAAATTTTAAAATTATTTTGCCATGAAAAAAAGCTACATAATTGCAGCTTTATTCCAGTTAGTATGGTGTACTTACATTACACTTAATTTAAATAAATCATTATCTAACTATCGACCTGACGAGATTTTGTCTCCGGTATTGATATAATACTATAAAAGTATTTAGTTGTCAATTGTATTTTTTGTTAATATAGTTTATAATATTAAAAAGAGAGGGAAGTACATGAAATTAATAGTGAATGGTCATAATGTATATATAATTTTGTTAGTTACCTTTTTAACTAGTTTAATATTGGTACCGATTGTTAAAAAAATTGCATTACATGTTGGTGCAATGGATATGCCAAATAAAAGAAAGGTTCATAAAGTTCCGATGCCTAGATTAGGTGGACTTGCCATATATTTTTCATTTTTACTTGGGTATATCTTATATGGGGAAATTAATACTCAGATGATATCTATTTTAATATCAAGTTTTTTACTTGTTATTGTGGGTATTTTTGATGATATTAAACCTGTTAGAGCAAGATATAAATTAGTGGTTCAAATAATTGCTGCAGCTATTGTAGTTATTTATGGTGAGTTAGCTTTTCATGAAATTTCTTTTTTAGGTTTAAAGTTTTATTTTGCACCATGGTTTAATGACTTTTTAGCTATATTTTTTATAGTAGGTATTACAAATGCAATTAATTTAATTGATGGATTAGATGGACTTGCTAGTGGTATTAGTGCGATATATTTTTTAACAATTGCTATTATTGCTATTATTTTAAATAGATTAGGTGGTTTAGATATTGTTTTATCTTTGATTATGCTTGGAGCAACACTTGGATTTTTAGTTCATAATTTTCCACCAGCAAAGATATTTATGGGAGATACTGGTAGTTTGTTTTTAGGTTTTATGATATCCGTTATTGCTTTACTTGGATATAAAATTACAACATTTACTTCATTAATTGTACCTGTAGTTATTTTAGCAATTCCTATTTTTGATACATTGTTTGCTATTTTAAGAAGATTATTAAAGGGACAAAATATTGGAGAAGCTGATAAAGAACATTTTCATCATCAACTTCTTAAAATGAAGTATAGCCCAACAGCAAGTATTTTAATTATTTATGCAATAGATATATCTTTTGCAACAATATCAATATTTTTTATACTTGGGGATAATCAAATTGCAATTGCTATATATATCTTGTTGATGATATTACTTATGTTTATTGTTTTAAAAACAGATATATTGTTTGATCATAAAAAGAAAAAAAGAAAATGAGGTAGTAATATGAAAGAAAGAAAAAATGTAAAAAATATAATAGAAAATGTAACTGTTTTCTTTCTTTTTTTATTACCTTTGTTTAGTACAGTATTTTTATATAATAAAATATCTACCTTGATACAAGTTATATTTGTATTTTTATTACTTTTTGTTACATTAATATTATATAAAGATTCTAGAAAGAATATTAAATGGATGATTCTTTATTATGTGTTATGTTTAATTTATCTTGGGGTAAGTTTTTATCATCAAGAGTATTTTAAAAGTTTATTACCTAGTAGTTATGGTTTTAATATAGTTAGTGAATTACTTACGATATTAAAGTTAATTACACCGATTACATTTATTTATTCATTATATTATATAAAAATGCCTTTTAAAAAGTATATGTTGGTATTAAAAGTATGGTGTATATTATTTGCAGGTTCAATAGTTTTAACTAATATATTTAAAATAAGTTTAGGTTCATATAGTGATACATTTATAACTAAGAATATATTTGAATGGAATAAGTATAATTATTATAAATATACCGCTAGTAAAGGTTATTTTATGTATGCTAATCAAGTATCAGCATTATGTATAATATTTTTGTTAATGTTTATATACGATTACTTATATAATAGTAAAAAAAGTATTATATATGTCTTATTAGTTAGTTTAGCTATGCTTATGTTAGGTACTAGAGTATCTACTTTAGGTGGTTTACTTACTTTAGTATTTGCTATAATATTTTATTTTATTATAAATATTTTTAATAAAATAAGTATAAAGAAAAGAATATATATACTGGTAATACCAGTGCTTGGATGGGTTTTATTATTACAAGTAAGTCCATATAATAATAGAAACATAGAACTTAATAGAAGTATGAATAGACATATGGATGATACATCCATAGTAGATGATAAATCTATAGTTATGGATGATACATCCATGAACGTAGATAAAACAAAATATGTATATCAAAACTATAATAAAGATTATTTACCAAAAGTTTTTTTTGAAAAGTATTATCCGATTAAATATGATGAAGAGTTTTGGTATAACTTTGTTAAAAATAATAGTATAGATAAAATTAATTATAGATATATAGAAAAAAGTATAATAAGAAGAGTGGTAGAGGTAAATAATAATGCATTAGATAAATATATTGGTATAAGTAATACAAGAATACAAAATATAGTTAATATAGAAAGTGATTTTATATTACATTATTATGCTTTTGGTATTATTGGAAGTATTATTTTACTTGTTATTTATTTGATATTAATTATTTATGCATTTAATAATTTTGTAAAAATACAAAATTATTATGCATTTACAATGTTATCATGTGTGGTATTATTTTTATTTTCTGCATATTTAACTGGTAATATAATTAATTCAATTAATACAGTATTGCCATTTATTTTTGTTGTAAGTGGGGTTATTTATGAAAAGTGAGCGTTTTATATTTAGTGAAGTTGAATATTGAACGTGACATTTTATTTTAAATTTGATATAATGTCATTATAAGTTGAGAGGTGATTTGAAATGCAAGCAATTATGCTGGCTGCTGGAATGGGTTCCAGACTTGGAAAATATACAAAGGATAATACCAAATGTATGCTAGATGTTTATGGTAAAACTTTACTTGAAAGGGCAATTGATTCTTTATTGAATGCCAATATAAATAAATTAATATTGGTGCTTGGTTATAAAAAAGAAAATGTAAAAAAATATATAAAAGAAACAAAATTAGATGAAAAGATTGAGATTGAATTTATTGATAATGACGTTTATGATAAAACTAATAATATTTATTCTTTATATCTAGCTAAAGATAAACTCATACAAGATGATACTATTTTATTAGAATCTGATTTAATTTATGATGAGTCTATAATTAGTGAGTTAGTTAATTCTAAATATAATGATGCTGCATTGGTTGCAAAATATGAAGAATGGATGGATGGAACTATGGTAACTTTAAATGAAGATAAGGTTATAAGTTCTTTTGTTGAAAAAAATAATTTTGATTATAATGAAGTTAATAGTTATTATAAAACTGTTAATATATATAAATTTAGTAAAGATTTTTGTAAAAGGTTTTATTTGCCTTTTTTAGAGTCTTATATCAAAGCATATGGTCATAATGATTATTATGAATTAGTTTTAAAGGTAATTAGTGGTCTTAAAGATGCAAAGTTATATGGTGTAGTTTTAGATGGAAAAGATTGGTATGAAATTGATGATTGTCAAGATTATGATATTGTTAAAGCAATATTTGCACCAACTACAAAAGAAAAGTTAGAATTATTTCATAAAAGATTTGGAGGTTATTGGAGATTTAATGGAATTAAAGATTATTGTTATTTAGTTAATCCTTATTTTCCAACTAAACAATTAATAAGTAAAATGAAATATTTTTACGAAGATTTATTATTTAATTATCCATCTGGTCAAAAAGTTGAGAGAATTATTGCAACTAGATTTTTTGAGAATGTAAGTGATGAAAATATTATTATTGGTAATGGTGCTGCAGAATTGATAAATTTACTTAGAAATGTAGTAGGTAAAAGAATAGCACTTACTATTCCATCTTTTAATGAATATGTTAGATGTTTTCCTAATAGTGAATTTGTTTTTATAAATAGTAAAGATAATGGATATCGTTTATCATTAGAATCTTTAATAAATGTATTAGATGATGTTGATACTTTGGTAGTTATTTCTCCTGATAATCCTAGTGGGTCTCATTTATCTTATGACGAAACAATTAAATTGTTAAATATTGCTAAGCAAAAAGAAAAACAAATTGTTTTTGATGAATCGTTTATAGATTTTGCTAGTGATAACTATACTTTAATTGATGATTCTATTTTAAAAAGATATGAGAATTTAATTGTTATTAAGAGTATTAGTAAATCTTATGGTGTTCCCGGATTAAGATTGGGAATACTTGCTAGTGGTAATAACGATATTATAAATATAGTAAATAATAATTTACCTGTATGGAATATTAATTCTTTTGCTGAGTATTTTTTGCAAATATTTAATATATATAAAAAAGATTATAAAAATGCTTGTATTAATATAAAAGATGAAAGAGATAGATTTTATAATGAATTAAGAAATATTAAAGAATTATATGTGTATCCATCTGAAGCAAATTATTTTATGATTGAATTGAAAAAAGGAAACTCTTTTGAATTAGCTGAATTTCTTTTAAATAATAAAAAGATTTTAATAAAAGTATTAAATGGTAAAAATGGTTTTGATAGTAAGGAGTATATAAGAATTGCTATTAAAGATAAAGAGGAAAATGATTATTTATTTGATTGTTTAAAAGAATATTTTGGAGTTTAGTTATAATTAGAAAATAATATAAAAATAAATAATGTTTGAACTTTTAGATACAAAGGGTTGATATTTATCAACCTTTTTTGTTATAATATCAATTGAAAGGATTATTGATATGAATAAAGTTATTAACAATTTTAAATATACTTATCATAAGTATGGTTTCTTATTACAACAATTAGTATCAAGAGATTTTAAAGTTAAATACAAAAGGAGTGTTTTGGGTGTTTTTTGGAGTTTGTTATATCCAGTATTAATGATGGCTGTTATGGCTATAGTTTTTTCCAATGTGTTTAAGTTTTCAACACCGGGGGTTAGTTACTTAGCATATTTACAAATTGGGTTAACATATTTTAATTATTTTAGTGAAGCATCTAATTTAGCTATGAGTAGTGTTGTTGCTAATTTTGGGTTAATTAATAAAGTATATTTACCAAAGTACATATTTCCATTTTCTAAATGTGTTTTTGTAGGTATTAACTTTTTACTTACATTGATTCCTTTGTATGCAGTAATACTTCTTACTGGTACAGGTTTATGTTGGTGGCATTTATTATTACCATTCTCATTCTTATGTTTATTTATGTTTACTGTAGGTATGGGATTTATTTTATCAACAATAGCAGTATTCTTACGTGATATGTTTTATATCTATGGAATTATTATTACAATTTGGACATATTTAACTCCGATTATGTATGATATTAGTATATTAAATCCAACATTTGCATTTGTTTTGAAGTTTAATCCATTATATCAATATATTAATTTTGCTAGAACAATTATCCTTTATCATAATTGTCCAACACTTGGACAATTTGCAGGATGCTTTATCTCAGCTTTAGTAGTATTTGTAATTGGTATTGTTGTGTTTAAGAAAAAACAAGATAAATTTATCTATTATGTTTAAGGGGTGAAGATATGAAAGATAATATAATGATTGAAGTTAATGATGTTTCAATGAGATTTAATTTAGGAATAGAAAAAGGTTTTTCATTGAAACAGGGATTTGTTGATTTATTTAACAAGGAAAAAAGAAAGAATAAAAAGAAAAATGAATTCTGGGCTTTAAAAGATGTTGACTTTAAAGTTAATAAGGGTGAAGTTGTGGGATTCATAGGATCAAATGGAGCTGGTAAGTCAACACTTTTAAAGGTGGTAGCTGGAGTTATGAAACCAACTAAAGGAAATGTTAGAGCTTATGGTAATATTTGCCCGATGATAGAGCTTGGTGCTGGATTTGATATGGAGCTAACTGCTCGTGAAAATATTTATTTAAATGGGGCAGTAATGGGTTATTCAAAAGAATTAATTGATGCTAAGTTTAATGATATTGTTGAGTTTTCTGAGCTTCATGAATTCTTAGATGTACCAGTTAAGAATTTTTCATCAGGTATGGTTGCAAGGTTAGCATTTTCTGTTGCAACTATCGTTGAACCAGAAATACTTATTGTAGATGAAATATTATCCGTTGGGGATATAGCATTTCAAGCAAAAAGTGAAGCTAAGATGAGAAGTATGATTGGGGGAGGAACTACGGTATTATTTGTATCACATTCAATTCAACAAATTAAGAAGATGTGCGATAGAGTTATTTGGATAGAACATGGGGTTGTTCAAAAAATAGGTGGAAAAGCTGTGTGTGATGAATATGTAAAATTTATGGAAAAGAAGTAGGAGAGAAGTAAAATGAATTTATTAAATAAAAAATGGATTGTAAAGGGGAATACAGAAGTAAGTTATTCTAATAATGAACTAATTGTTGAAAATACAAGTGATACTTACTCATTAGTTTTTTTACCAAAAGTTTTTAAAAAGAAAAAGGGTGTTAATCTAAATGTTATTTTTAATGGTGAGTGTTTAAATGGGAATGCTGCTTTTTTGGAATTTGTTAATAGAAAAAGAGTTATTGTTTCTAAATTTAATTTAGGAATGTCTTCTGTTGTTGATGGTTATTTTAAATATTATTTGGCTGTATTATATGTTCCTGCTAATTCAAAAACAATAATAAAAAAATTGTCGATTGAAGAAAATGGTGTAGAAATTAATTATGATGATTTTAATGGAGATACCTTAGTTATTTCTCCGGGTTATCCATCAGATGATAATAAATATAATTGCGGATTTGTTCATACAAGAGTATTAGAATATAAAAAACTAAACTGGAATGTGGATGTAGTTGAAATTAATGCTTATCTGAATTATGGAAAATATATTTATCAAGATGTTGATGTAACTACTGGTAATTTCTTCTTTTTACGTTGCCTTTTGCAAAAGAAAAAATATAAAAAGATTTTAATTCATTTCTTTGATAATAATTATGCTAACGTTTTAGAAAGTGTTGATTTATCTAATACTATGTTATATTTCTTTTTACATGGTGCTGAGACTCTTTATTGGGATTATCCAAAATATGCTAGTCATTATTTTAGTGAACCTTTAGAAATAAATGATTCAATGAGAAAAGAGTTTGCTATTAAAGATTTTTATATAAAAAAATATAATGAGATGCCAAATTGTAAGTGGATATTTGTAACAAACTGGACTAAAGAAAGATGCGAAGAATTATTAAATATTAAATTTAATAATTATGATATTATTCCGTGTTTAATAAATACCGATTTATTTAAATTTGATGATAAAGATGAAAGTTTAAGAAAAAAGATTTTTGTTATTAGAAAATTTGATGATTTAAATTCTTATTCATTAGATATTGTGGTTAGAATTATTCTTGAACTTAGTAGAAGAGATTTCTTTAAGGATTTAGAATTCGATATTTATGGAAGTGGTTCATTACATGATTTAATATTAGAACCAATTAAAGATTTAGAAAATGTTCATATACATAATATGTTTTTAACTCACGAAGAAATAAGAAAGGTTCATGAAACTCATGGTATTGCATTATTTCCTACTAGATTTGATTCTCAAGCCGTTTCTTCTTGTGAGGCAGCAGCATCCGGTTGTGCTGTAATTACATCAGATATACCTGGTGTTCATCAATTTATGTCTGATAATTTAGGAATAATGTGTGATGTTGAAAACTATGTTGAATATGCAGATGTAGTAGAAAAAATGTATAATGATTCTGCTTACTTTAAAAAAGTTGCAAAAATGGAAAGTGAATCTGTTTCTAGTAAATTTGGATTTGATAATACCATAAAAAAAGAAATTGAAATGTATAAAAATGATGGCTATGTAAGTAGAAAAATTGATGTTTTAGATAAACCTATTTTGTCTGTTATAATTCCTTCTTATAATGTATCATTATATTTAAGAAATACAGTGTATTCTTTGCTTGATCATAGAAATGCTGGTAAAATAGAAGTTCTCATTGTAAATGATGGTTCAAAAGATGATACTGCTAAAATTGGTCTTGAACTTGTAAAACAATATAGAGTAGGTAACCACGAAATTGTCAAATTGATAGACAAAGAAAATGGTGGTCATGGTTCAACTATTAACGTTGGTATTCAAAAGGCTCAAGGTAAATATGTTAAAGTTGTTGATGGTGATGATACTGTTGATTCAGAGGAATTTGCTAAATTAATTGATATACTTGAACACGAAGATTCAGATATAGTTTTAAATAATTATATTGAGGATTTTGCAAAAGATAATTATGCTCATTTAATGAAAATTTATACTCATTTAAAGCCTGGTATAAAATATAAATTTGATGATTTATGTTATCCACAATATGGATTTACTTCTTGGGGACCAATTCTTTCTTGTTCTAGTTATAAAACAGAAATGTTAAAAAATAGTGGATATAAGCTACTTGAAAAAACATTTTATGTTGATATGCAACTAAATACTTATGTAGCTATACTTTGTGATACTATTACATATTATGATTTAAATATTTATAGATATTTTTTAGGAAGAGATGGGCAATCTATAGCTAGAAGCTCATATACAAGAAATTATAAACATCATGAAAATGTGTGCTTTGCAATGTTAGAAGCTTATTATGAAGCAAAAGATAAGATTTCTTCTAATAAACAAAAATATATAAAAAATAATTTGTTAACTCCTATGTTAACTACTCAATATTATATTTGTATTAATTATTTCAATAAATGTAAACCATTTAAAGAGTTTAATAGTAGGTTAAAAAAATATCCTGAGTTTTATAATGATAAGAAGATTGCTTTAAGTGGAGTTAAATTTCATAGGGTTACTGGTGGTTTATTAATATGGTGTAATACTTTCTTAGTTAAAATAAAAAATATTTTTAAAAGATAAATGGAGGAAATATGAAAAAAGTAAAAAATTTAATTATAGGTGCCGGTATATCTGGTTTAACTTATGCAAATTATTGTGATGGAGATTATTTAATTGTTGAAAAAGAAAGTGAAGTAGGGGGTTATTGTAATACTCACTATGTAAAAGATTATATCTGGGATTATGCTGGACATTTCTTTCACTTTAAAACAGATGAATTTAAGAAAAAATTTATTGATAGTTTAGATAAAGATGATTTTGTTACTCAAGATAAAAAAACATATATTTATTTTGATAACGCTTTAGTTGATTATCCATTTCAAACAAATATCCATGAATTATCTAAAGATAAATTCATAGATTGTTTATATGATTTATTTAATAAAGAAGAAAAAGATGTTTATGATAATTTCTTAGATATGTTATATGGAAAGTTTGGTAAATCTATTACTGAAATGTTTTTAAAACCATATAATGAAAAATTATATGCTTGTGATTTAACTAAGTTAGATAAAGATGCAATGGGAAGATTTTTTCCTTATGCTGATATAAAAGCTATTATTAATAATATGAAAGATTCTAAAAATACTTCATATAATAATACTTTTATGTACCCGAAGAGGGGTGCTCAAGTAATAATTGATATATTAATGGAAAATATTAATAAAGATAATATATTACTTAATACTATGGTAGAAAAAATAGATTTAGAAAAACATGAAGCTAAACTTAATAACGGAGAAGTTGTAGTGTTCGATAATTTAATTAATACTTCACCATTTAATGCTTTCTTAAAATTAACTAATAATTTAGAATATAATGAACTTAGTGATAGATTAACTTATAATAAGGTATTAGTATTTAATTTAGGTTTTAATAAAAAATCTAAATATAATAAAGAACACTGGATTTATTTTCCAGATAAAGATATTAATTTTTACAGAATTGGTTTTTATGACAATATATTAAATTCTGATAAGTTAAGTATGTATATTGAAATTGGTTATCCAAAGGATGCTGTGATAAGTAAAGAAGAAATTGATGATGAATTAAATAAGACATTAAAGAACTTAAAAAAAGTTGGTGTTATTGATGATTCATTTGAATTAGTTGCTCATGAAAGTATTGTTATGAATCCAGCGTATGTACATATTGATACAGAAAATGATAAATTAGTTAGAAAAATAATGAATGATTTAAGTGAAAATAATATTTATAGTATTGGTAGATATGGTGCATGGACTTATTGTTCAATGGAAGATTGTATGTTAGAAGCTAAAAATTTATCTGAAAAAATATAAAGAAAGGAATGTTTTATCCTTATGTTAAAAAAGTTTAAAAGATTTATAAGTAATTGTAGTGATTTTGTTAATGTATATTCAAAAAGAATAGATGAGATAAGTAAAGAAGTAAATTCTTTGTCTAATGAATATAGAGATGTTGAAAGTAATATTAAAAATGATTTATTAAAGATTGATGAAAAAATTGTTAATTTGGATTATAAAATTACTTCTTTATTATCTAGTTTAGATTGTGTTAATTTAGAATACTTAAATTTAGATAATTGTGTTTCAAAAAATAAAGTGTTAATTGTTGGATTTTATGGTGCTCCTAATTTAGGGGATGAATTAATGTTATTGACATTACTAAATAAACTTTCATCTTTTGATAATATTTTAGATATAACAGTAATGATGTCTGAAAATTATAATTTTGATATTACTGGTTATCCAAAATGTAAAATTATTCATTATCCTAAAAATATTATTGATATTAACACATTAGCTAATTATTATGATACTGTAATATTTGGTGGTGGTGCTTTACTTGATGATTCAGATTATAGTTTAAATAGTAATATGTTATCATTGGGAACAACACTTATTAATTTAGCGTATAGGATGATAACTTGTAAAAAGAAGGTTATACTTTATGGGTTAAGTTCTAGTTATGAACTTAATAATAAAGAATACATTAGAAAGCTTAATTATGTTGCAAGTAATGCTAGTTATTTTTCTTTGAGGGATACTAATAGTTTAAAAGTTTTAAAAAAATATGGTATTAATACTGATAAAATAAAATTAGTTCATGATTTGGTATATTCACTTGATTATTATAAATATAATAAAACTTTTATGAACGATTCTTATATAAAAGTTGGTTTGATTTATGTTTGTAATGAAAATAACTATGATAAGTTATGTGAATTAACAAAAGCTGTTGTAAAATACTTTAAAGATAATAAAAGAAATTATAAAATAGTTATGATACCATTTTATGAATATTTAAATAATGATTCAAATTATTATAAAAAAATTATTGATTGCTTAAGCGATAAAAATATTGAAGTGTTGGAGTATACAAATAATATTGATGAAATATTTAATACTATTTCTGGTTTGGGTGTATGTATAAGTATGAGGTATCATGGTACACTTATTTCTAATTCATTAGGAGTTCCAACATTAAATTTGTTATATGATATTCATAGACATTACAAAAATAAAATTGATTATTTATATAAGAATTATGGTTATAAAAACTATCAAGTAAATTATTCTTCAGCAAATAGACAATCTTTTATTAATACTTTTGATGAACTGTGTAAACAACAGCGAAGTAAATTATTAAGTAAACAGATTAATATAGAAGCTAATAAACAAATAGATGGTGTAATTAATGAATTTGTTCTAAAGGAAGGTAAGGTGGATTAATGAAAAATATATTTGTTACTGGATGCACAGGTTATATTGGAAGTCATACTTGTGTTGAATTGTTAGATGGAAATTATAATGTTATTGGTTTAGATAATTTTAGTAATAGTAAAAGAAGTGTTCTTGATAATATAACTAAGATTACTGGAAAGTCTATTAAGTTTTATGAAGGTAATATGCTTGATAAAGAATTACTTGATAAAATATTTAGTGAAAATGAAATAGATGCTGTTATTGATTTTGCTGCATTTAAATCTGTTGGAGATAGTGTAAGTAAACCAATTGAATATTATATTAATAATGTTAGTAGTGTTTTAACATTATTAAGTGTTATGAAAAATCATAATGTTAAAACTTTAGTATTTAGTAGTAGTGCAACAGTTTATGGAGATTCTAAAATAATGCCAATTACTGAAGAATGTAAAATTGGTGGAACTACTAATCCATACGGAACAAGTAAGTTATATTGTGAAGGAATATTACAAGATTTATATAAGTCAGATAATGATTGGAATATTTGTATATTTAGATATTTTAATCCAGTTGGAGCTCATAAATCTGGTTTAATTGGAGAAGAACCTAATGGTATTCCAGCTAACTTAATGCCTTTTATTTCTAAAGTTGCAACAAAAGAATTAGAAATTTTAAGTGTTTTTGGAAATGATTATGATACACCAGATGGTACTGGAGTAAGAGATTATATCCATGTAGTTGATTTAGCAAAAGCTCATGTTAAAGGAATTGAAAGATTAGATATGGATAAAAAAGGAATGCATATTTATAATCTTGGTACTGGAACAGGGTATAGTGTTTTAGAAATGATTAAAGCTTTTGAAAGTGCTAATGGTGTAGAAGTTCCTTATAAGATTGTTGGAAGAAGACCTGGGGATATTGCTACATGTTATGCTGATCCATCAAAGGCAGAAAGAGAACTTAATTGGAAAGCTGAATTAGGTTTAGAAGATATGTGCAGAGATGCTTATAATTTTACAAAAGGATTAAATAAATAATTTTTGTTGTTGTGAAGATGAAAAATAATAGATTTATCTGCATTGTATTAGTTATTGGAATTATTACTTTCTTTATATCTAAATTTGTTTTTTCTATTTGTGTTATTCATGGAGATTCAATGAAACCAACATTAAATGATAAAAGTTTGGTTATTGAAACAAAAATTGTTAAAAAAATAAATAATGGTGATATAGTTGTAATTAAGAAGAATAATATAAAAATCATTAAAAGAGTAATTGGTATTCCAGAAGACAAGGTTGTAATAAAAGATAATTATGTATTTGTAAATGATATAAAATATGATGATTTTATTACAACTTTTGCTGGAATTTTAGATAAAGAAATTATTCTTGGTGATGATGAGTATATAGTTTTAGGTGATAATAGAAAAGAAAGTATAGATAGTAGATATGAAGAAATTGGTATTATAAAAAAAGATGAAATAATTGGGAAAATATATAATTAGTTATTATTTATTTAAAATATATTTAATTGTGAATAAGTGAAAGGTTTGATGATGTTTATGAAAAAGATTTTTGGTTTAGTCCTTCCAATTATAATATTAGCGTTTTCTATTGCATTTATGACTTGTATTTTTGAGCCGATAACAATGTATGGAAATAATGTTAATGATTTTTGGTTTGACTTAAGTATTTTATTAAAGCCAAGTTTATTATCTTTTATAGTTGTTTTTTTGGTAATAATTGTTTTATTTTTATTGTTATTTGGAATAACATCTAAAATTAAAATTAAAAGTTTTAGTTTTGAAAAGATATACTATTTAATATTTATAGTAACTAATGCATTTTTTATTAGTTCATATATTGAAGGAAATTTTTTAGCTGTTTTTTTGCCATCACTTGATGGTTCTAGCATTATTTGGAATGATTATAAATCGGCTATTATAATATCTAATATTATATGGTTTGTAATTTTGGCTGCTATGTTAATTTTATTTTTTAAAAAAGATGCAAAAAAGATAATTTCTATTTTAAAATATGTTAATTTATCAATATGTGTAATGCTAAGTGTATCATTAGTATCCATTTTTGCAACTACTGATGTTTTACAAAACAAAGATTATAAACTTTTTATAACCACTAATAATATTAATAAATATTCTAGTTCTAAAAATTTTATAATATTTTTGGTAGATGCTGTTGATTCTAAAGATTTTGTTTTAGCTAATTCAAAAAATAAAAACTATAATAAAACTTTTGAAAATTTTACATATTATCCAGATACATTAAGTGCTTATCGTTTTACTAGAGATTCTATACCTCTAATACTATCTGGTATTGCCAATTATAATGAAAAAGCGTTTCCAGAATACTATGTTCATGCTTTAGATAATTCTTATCTTTTTAAAGAATTAGAAAAACGCGATTATGAAATGAATGTATTCGAAACTGATTTTATTTATAATAGTAAAAATGCTGAAAAAGTAAAAAATATTGTATTTGATGATACATATGATACTTTTAAATTTATCAAACAAGAAGCTAAATATGTATTATTTAAATATTTACCTTTTGAATTTAAGAGATTTTCAAAAATTGAAACTATGAATTTTAATTCTGCACGTTTAAATATTGATAACTTGTATGAATGGAATAATACAACTTTTTACAATACTTATTCAAATGAAAAACCTGAAATTGTAAAAGAAAATCAATTTAAGTTTATCCATATTGAAGGGGGACATGTTCCTTTTGATATTGATGAGAATGTTAATGTAATTGATAATGGAACATATTATGATAAATTACGTGGTACTACAACAATAATTGATAAATATATTAATTATTTAAAGAATAATAATATTTATGATAATTCTGTTATTATTTTAATGGCTGATCATGGTTATGGTTTTAGAAATTCTAATAGACTTAATCCAATTTTTTATGTTAAAGGATTTGATGAAAATCATAAATATGAAGTTTTAGATAAACCCGTTTCTTACTTTAATTTAGATGGTATGTATAGTGATTTATTGAATAATAAGAAATCTAATGAATTGTTTAAAGATGCTTCAGGTAATGAAGAAAGAAAGTTTTTATATTATGATTATTTAAAAGAAGATCATATGGCTGAATATGTACAAAAAGATAAAGCTTGGAATGATAAAACTATGGAACCAACTGGTAAAGAGTATAATAGGTAGGTGATTTAAATGTTAGTTGATGTTTTAGGATATATAATGTCGTTTTTATATAATTTGTGTAAAAACTATGGGGTGGCAATAATATTATTTACTTTATTTAGTAAGATAGTATTATTACCAATTAGTATTTGGGTTCAAAAAAATTCTATTAAAATGGTAAAAATGCAACCTGATATTAATAAAATAAAAATAAATTATTTTGGAGATAAAGATAAGATTGCTGAAGAAACTGCAGCATTATATAAGAAAGAAAAATATAATGCTTTAGTATCTTTAGTTCCCCTTATTGTACAAATTATTTTATTACTTGGTTTAGTTGAAGTAATTAATAAACCATTAACACATATTTTGGATGTTTCTGAAAATGTTGTTACACAATATGAAAATATCTATTTAGATAATAATAAGGATGTTGATAGTGAAGCATCTTCATTAGAATTAATGGTTGTTAATGATATTAAAAATGGAAATGCCAATAGTTATAAAAGCATTGATGGATATGAAGATGTAAATAAAAAAATAATTAATTTTAATTTGATGTTTTGCGGAATGGATATGAGTTGGATTGCTCAATATGAAGGTGGAATAGCTATATTAATTCCAATTATTGCAGGTCTTAGTGCTTTAATTATGTGTATTGGTCAAAACAAAATGAATGTATTACAATCTGAACAATCTAAAGCTAATAAATGGGGTATGTTAATATTTTCTGTTTTATTATCACTATACTTAGGTTATTTTGTACCTGCTGGTGTTGCATTATATTGGACATTTAGTAATTTATTTGCAGTATTAAATCAATGGTTGTTAAATATATGGATAAATCCTAAAAAGTTTGTTAATTTTGAAGAATTAGAAAAAGGGCAAAAAGAATTAAAAGCTTTGATGAGTTTAGATAAAAAGAAAAAAAGAACTAAAGAACAAATAAAAAAAGAAAAAGAAGATTATAAAAGATTCTTTAAAATTGCAAATAAACATTTAGTTTTTTATTCTGAAAGTAATGGTTTTTATAAATATTATAAATCTATTATTGAATATTTATTGGAACATACAAATATTATAATACATTATATTACTAGTGATTATAATGATAATATATTTAATATGGCTAAAGATAATAATCATATTAAAGCTTATTATATTGAAGAAAAAAAATTAATTACTTTAATGATGAAAATGGATGCTGATGTTGTAGTTATGACAATGCCTGATTTGGAAAATTATCATATTAAAAGAAGTTATGTAAGAGATGATATTACATATGTTTATATACCTCATGGTGTAGATAGTATTAATTTAACTCAAAGATATAAATCTATTAATGCATATGATGTATTTTTGGCAAGTGGAAAATATCAAAGAGAAGAAGCTGAAGCTACATTTAAGTTGTTTAAATTAGATAGAAAAATTGTGGATTATGGATATTGTTTATTAGATGATATGTTGAAAAACTATAAAGAAAAGAAAAATAATTCAAAGAGAAAATCTATATTAATAGCACCATCATGGCAAAAAGATAATATATGTGATTTGTGTTTAGATGAATTAATTAGTGAATTACTTAAGAATAAAGATTATGATATAATTGTTAGACCACATCCACAAGAAGTAAGACATAAAAAAGAAAAATTTGAAAAATTAAAAGAAAAGTATAAAGATAATAAACAAATTTATATTCAAACAGATTTTTCAAGTAATAATTCTATATTGGATGCTGATTTATTAATTACAGATTGGTCTGGGATAGCGTATGAATATGCGTTTACTACTAAAAAACCAGTATTGTTTATTAATACCCCTATGAAGATAATGAATCCTCATTATAAGGATATAAAAATAGAACCTTATACAATATGGTCTAGAGAAGTAATTGGTAAATCAATAGCACCAGATAAATTAAAAGATGTTAATAAGGTTGTTAAGAGTTTAATTGGTAATAAAGAATATACTAAAAAAATTACTGATTTGTTAAATGATAGTGTTTATAATATTGGATGTTCTGGCGAAGCTGGAGCAAAATGTATTATAGAATGTATTCAAGAAAGAATTGAGGAAAGGAGTAAAAATGAAGAAAAGTAGTAAAGTTATAGTTGCTTTATTCTTTGCAGTATCTTTTATGCTTTTATATAGTGATAATGCACTTGCATATATTGATCCATCTGTTATGACATATGCTATTCAAGCAATAGCAGGCATAGCAATTGCCATTGGAGCTTTTGTAGGTATTTACTTTAGAAAAGTTAAAAAGAAAGTTAGTAAAAAATTAGGTATTGATGAAAATAAGAATAAAGAAGTAGAATCTGATAAAATAGAAATTAAGAAGTAATGAAGAAATTCATTGCTTTTTTATATTCCTTTTACTTTTTATTAATTTTATTGTATTTAATTGCTTTACCATGTTATAATAATGTTGTATAAATGAAAGGATTAAATATGAATAAGTTAAAGAAATTATGTAATCATGTTAAAGAATATGGTTTGGTTAAAACTATTAAATGGGTTTATAAATATATTGCATTAAAAATAAATCATTTAAGTGTTAAAAATATTGATTTTGTTGATGTAGAAAATGATGGTGATAGTAAAGAATTTGGTTATCTAAAAGAATTACCAAATATATTTATTGTTGCAAGTATTCCATATTATGATATTGGAGCTGGTCAAAGATGTTCTCAACTAGCAAAGACTTTCAATAAAATGGGGTATAATGTTAATTATTTATATGCTTATAAGTCTAGTGAAAATACTAAGTTTAGTATTGAAATGCCTATGTCTAGTCATATATTTATTGACGATAAAATAATAGATAATATTAAAGATAAAGTACATGAAAATGATTTGTTTATATTTGAGTCACCATGTAAAAAATTTAGCAAAATTTTAGATTATGCTATTAACTCTAAATGTAATATTGTTTATGAAAGTATTGATAATTGGGAAACTAGTTTAGGTAATGGAATATATGATGAAGATATGTTATATAGTCTTCTTGCAAATGCAAGAGTGGTGGTTGGTACTGCAAAATACTTGGTTGAACAATTAAATGGTTATTTAAAAAAATATAAGATTAAAAATAAGAAAGTGTTGTATTTACCTAATGCAGTAGATGAAGAATTGTTTTGTGGATTAAGAGAAATGGTTAAACCAAAGGACTTAGTGGTTGGTAAAAAAACATTATTATATTATGGTTCATTATGGGGTAGTTGGTTTGATTGGGATTTACTTAATAACTTAGCTAAAAATAATCCTGAATATTCAATTAATTTAATAGGAGATTATTCTAGAGTTTTAGATAAAGATAAATGTCCAGATAATATTCATTTTCTAGGATTAAAAAAACAATATGAATTGCCTGCTTATTTAAAGTATGTTGATTTTTCATTTATTCCTTTTAAGACTGGAGAAATATCTGATTATGTTTCACCATTAAAAGTATTTGAATATATATCTATGTATACTTGTGTTATATCAACATATTTACCTGATATAAGTAATTATCCGAATTGTTATTTTGGTAATACTTATAAAGAATGGGAAAGTATTATAAATAAAGATGTTAAAGTAGATAGAGAAGCTGCAGATAATTTTGTTAATGATAATACTTGGTTTAATAGAGTAGATACTTTAATAGATAATGTATACAATAATAAATCAATATTAAAGGATAATTTGTCAATTGTTATATTAAATTATAATAATAAAGATATTATATTTAAATCAATTAATTCATTACTTAAATATAATGAATTATATAATTATGAGATAATTGTTGTTGATAATAAAAGTAGTGATGGTTCATATGAATTATTAAATAATAAATATGGCAATAAAATTAAGTTATATAAGAATACTAAGAATGGATGTTCAAGTGGAAGAAATTTAGGTGTAAGTAAATCTAATAAAGAATATATATTATTTTTAGATAGTGATCAATGGGCAACAAATAAGTATTTTTTACATCCTTATGAGAGATTACTAAAACATGATGATATTGGTTTAATTGGTTGGGCAGCAGGTTTTTTCAATGATTCTGGTATTTCATATTATGTTGTTGATAATTTTCCTTATAGATATATGCCTCAGAATATGTTAGCTAGAAGTGATATAAGTTATTTAGGTAGTGGAGGTATGCTTATTAAAAGAGATTTATTTGAAAAAATAAATGGGTTTGATGAAATCTATGATCCGACTTGTTATGAAGATACTGATTTATCTTTGAAAGTATTAAATGAAGGTAAAAAAATAGTATATTGTCCATATCTTGGAATTATTCATTTGCCTCATCAAACAACAAAAGATGGTACTGATGCTCACACTAAGATATTACTTGAAAAAAGAGAATATTTTAAAAATAAATGGATGGATAAAAATCCTGATTTATTAAAAAGATGTATTAAGTAGGTGACTTATGAAAGATAAAATATCTAAGTTAATTTCTGTTTATAAAAAAGATGGATTTAAAGTATTTTTTAAGAAGTGTTGTAATTATATTAATTCTAATTATTTTGATAAAGTTAGCTTAAAAGTATTATTTAATAGGGGTAAATATAAAGATATAATACATGATATATTAAATAATAGTAATTATGATAGAATTATTATATGGAGAAGTACTTTTGGGTATAATGTACCTCTTTTTCAAAGACCTCAGCATATTGCTAATAATTTAGCAAAAAATAGATGTTTAGTATTTTATGAGGTTACAACGATGACTGATAAAGTTAAGTTAATGGAAAAATTAAATGATAATTTATATTTATTTAATTTTAATAATAGGTTACTTAGTAAAATATTAAATGAAGAGATAATAAATAAAGGTATGCCAAGGTATGTTGAAATATATTCAACTGATTGGAAGATGTCTATAAATGAATTATTTAATTATTTAGATAATGGATATAAGTTAATATATGAGTATATTGATCATTTGTCAGCAGAATTATCTGGGACGAAAAACTTACCTAAGAATATTTTAGATAAATATAATTATGTAATGGAACATGATAATACTTATGTAGTTGCAACTGCGGATGCATTAATGGATGAAGTAATAAAAAGAAGAGGTAAAAAGAATTTAGTTTATTCAAGTAATGGAGTAGATTATAACTTTTTTAAAAGTTTTGATGAAGAGTTTAGTTTTGATGAGGACTTTAATAAAGTATTGAGTATAGGTAAACCAATTGTCATGTATTATGGTGCTTTAGCAAATTGGGTAGATTATGATTTAATTAAGTCTTTAGCTAAAACAAATAAATATAGTATTGTCTTATTTGGTGTTAAATATGATTCATCTTTTGATGATAATTTAAAAAGTGTTAATAATGTCTTCTTTCTAGGAAAGAGAGATTATAAGGTGTTAAAAAATTATGCAAGATGTGCAGATGTACTTATGATACCATTTAAAATAAATGATATTACTAAGAGTACTAATCCAGTTAAAATATTTGAATATATGGCACTTCATAAACCAATTGTTACAACTAATATGCCTGAGTGTAGAAAGTATAGAAGTGTTATGATTGGACATGATAAGGAAGAATTTATTGGACTTATTGCTAAAGCAATGGACATGAGGGTTGATTCTAATTATATTAAATTGTTAGATAAAGAAGCTTTAGAAAATGATTGGAGTAAGAAAGCTAAAGCAATAGTTGATATGATAAAGAAAGATGAGTAAGAATGAAAGAATATATAAATAAGTTATATAAGGGTAGTAAAGAGACATATTTTAAAGAAATGGACTTATGGTTAAGTGGTGGCAATAAAAAGATTATTGTTACTGTTAATCCTGAAACTTTGATGTTAAGTGAAAAAAATGATAATTTAAAGAAATTAATGGATAGTAAGTGTGTTTCATTAGTTCCAGATGGTATCGCAGTAGTTAAAGCAAGTAAATGGGTTAAATCACCAGTATTAGAAAGAATTACTGGTATTGAAATAAGTGAAGAATTATTAAAGTTAGCAAATAAAAATAAGTATTCATTATATTTGTTAGGTGCTAAAGAAGAAGTTGTTAGTAGTTTAGTTGATAAAATTAAAGTGGAATATCCATCTATTAAATTGCTTGGGTTTTCGAATGGTTATGTAAAAAATTTGGATCAAGAAATGGAAAAAATATCTAGGTTAAAATCTGATATATTACTTGTAGCACTTGGTATACCTATGCAAGAAGAATTAATATGTAGACATATGAATGAATTTAATAAAGGTATTATTGTTGGTGTAGGTGGTTCTTTTGATGTACTTAGTGGCACTAAGAAAAGAGCACCGAAGATATTTATTAAATTAAATTTGGAATGGTTATATAGAATTATAAAAGAACCAAGTAGGTTAAAGAGATTTTGGAATAGTAATGTTAAATTTATTTTTAAAGTTAGAAAAGAGAAATAGAATCAGAAGAAAATTCTGATTTTATATTGACAAAAAATGCGAACATAGGTTATAATATAGTTACTTTAAAAAAAGAATGATTTTAATAGAAAATTTATATAGAAAATGATATAATTAAATAACTAAATACTTTAGGAGGTGTCATAAATGGAAACGAAAAAATTTAAAATATTAAGTTTATTTGCTGGAGCAGGTGGTCTTGATTTAGGTTTTGAAAAAGCTGGATTTGATATTGTTTATGCTAATGAATATGATAAATCAATTTGGGAAACTTATGAGAAAAATCATAAGACTCCATTAGATCATAGAGATATAAGAAAAATTTCATCTGATGAGTTACCTGATTGTGACGGGATAATTGGAGGTCCTCCTTGTCAAAGTTGGAGTGAAGCTGGTTCTCTTAGAGGTATTAATGATTCTCGTGGGCAATTGTTTTATGATTTTATTAGAATTTTAAAAGATAAAAAGCCTAAATTTTTTGTGGCTGAAAATGTTTCCGGTATGCTATCTAAAAGACATCAAGAAGCCGTTGATAGATTTATAAAATTATTTGAAGAAGCTGGTTATGAGATGCATATGAAATTATTAAATGCAAATGATTATGGTGTTCCTCAAGATAGGTTAAGAGTTTTTTATGTTGGTTTTAGAAAAGATTTAAATGTGGATTTTGATTTTCCTGAACCTTTAAAAGAAAAGCCTACTTTGAGAGATGCAATTTATGATATTAAAGATTCTGCAATACCTGCAGTTTTAAAATCTAAAACTAATGGGGATAATTGTATTATACCTAATCATGAATATATGACCGGTTCTTTTTCTTCAATTTATATGTCTAGAAATAGAGTAAGAAGTTGGGATGAACCATCATTTACCATTCAAGCCGGAGGAAGACACGCACCAATTCATCCTCAAGCACCTAAGATGGTTGAGGTTGAAAAAAATAAAAGGATTTTTGTACCTGGTAAAGAGAATTTATATCGAAGATTGTCTGTTAGAGAATGTGCCAGAATTCAGACATTTCCAGATAACTTTATCTTTTATTACACTGATGTTTCTGCTGGTTACAAAATGATAGGTAATGCAGTTCCAGTTAATTTAGCTAAAGCAGTGGGAAATCAAATAAGAAAAAGTTTGGAGGTTTTGGAAAATGAAAAGTAATATTTTAAAAATGATTAATAATATTTCATTATATGGTTCTAATGAAATAATAAGAGATTATGTTGGAAATAATAGAGCAAATAATGAAGGAAATGCTTTAGAACTATTTGTTAAAGATGCATTTTGTAATTCATTTGGTTTAGAGGATGAAGAAGCGAAGAAAAAATATAATGAAGTTTTTTCTTATATAGGAAATAATAAAAATCCACCAGATGCTATTATTAGAAATGGTGATGCAATTGAAGTAAAGAAAAATAATCAAAGTAATAAAGTTCAATTAAATAGTTCTTATCCTTCAAAAAAATTAAATAATAATTCAATGATGATTAACAAAAGATGTAGGGAGTGTGAAGGCGTAAATGGTTGGACTGAAAAAGATTTAGTTTATTTTGTTGGAGAACTTGGTAACAATAAGCTTAAATATTTAACCATTACCTATGGTGATTGTTTTGCTGCAAATGAGGATGTTTATTTTAGTGTTAAAAATACCATTAAAGAAAAAGTTAATGGTATAGAAGGTTTTACATTTGAGGAAACAAATGAGCTTGGTAAAATTAATAATATAGATAAGCTATCGATTACTGATTTAAGAATTAGAGGGATGTGGATTATGGATAATCCCCGTTCAATATTTAGTTATGTTTTAGATGAATATAATAATGTTCTTAGTGATATGAATGTATTTTTAATTATGCTGACAGAAAAATATAATTCTTTTTCTAGTGAAGATAGAGCATTGGTTGAACAAAATAATTTGTTACACATACATGATATTAGAATCAAAAATCCTGATAACCCTGAAGATATGATGGATGCAAAACTAATTTGTTATTATTTATAATTTTATATAAATACCAAAATTTCACATTTAGACTTGATTATTTATCTATTTACCTTTATAATAAAATTATAGAGATATAAATGTTTAATATATATTCTATAGAAAATTGGAGGATTTAAATGGATAATATTTTATTTCCCATTTTATCCCTTATAATTGGAATTTTGGTAGGAAGCATTGCTGTTTGGGTGGCATTTAATATTAAAGCTTCCAAAGCCATTAAAAACGCTAATAAATTTATAGAAGATGCTAAAAAAGAAGCAGAAAAGAACAAAAGAGATACATTATTAGAATTAAAACAAGAAACACATCGTCTTCGTCAAGAAGCCGAAGCTGAAATTAAAAATAGAAAAGCTGAAGCATTACAAGCTGAAGATAGACTATTAAGTAGAGAATCTAATCTCGATAAGAGGGAAGAAATGCTTCAAAATAGGGATAATGTGTTACAAGAAAAAGAAAATGATTTATTAGCTAAACAAAAAAAATTACAAGAAAAAGAGGACAAAATGGATGCATTAATTAAAGATGAATTAGTGCAACTTGAAAAAATTGCTGGTTATAGCAAAGAAAAGGCACGTGCTTTAATTATGGAACGTGTTGAAAGTGATATGGAATTAGAAATTACTAATTATATCAAAGATGAAGAAAGAAAGGCAAAACTTGAGGCTCATGAAATTGCTAAACAACTTATTGTAAGTAGTATGGAAAGATATGCTGATGATGTTGTTGGAACCCAAACTGTGAGTACGATTGATTTGCCAAATGATGATATGAAAGGAAGACTAATTGGTAGAGAAGGTAGAAATATCAGAACTATTGAATCAGTTACAGGAGTTGATTTAATTATTGATGATACTCCGGAAGCAATAAGTTTATCATCATTTGATCCACTTCGAAGAGAAATAGCAAAGATTACTATTGAAACATTAATTAAGGATGGAAGAATTCATCCTGGTAGAATTGAAGAAGTGTATGATAAAACTGTAAAGGATGTAAATGCTAGAATCATTCAAATAGGTAATCAAACAATAAATGACTTAGGTATTACTAAGATGGATCCTGAATTGGTTACATTAATTGGTAAACTTAATTTTAGAACTAGTTATGGTCAAAATGCATTGAAGCATTCAATTGAAGTTGCTAATCTTTGTGGACTTATGGCTGCAGAGCTTGGTGAAAATGTAACACTTGCTAAAAGAGCTGGATTATTACATGATATTGGTAAATCAATAGACTTTGAAGTTGAAGGTAGTCATGTTGAAATTGGTTTAGAATTTGCTAAACGTCATCATGAACCTGAAGTTGTACTTGATGCTATTGCTTCACATCATGGTGATACAGATGCTAAATCAGTTATTGCGGTTTTAGTTGCTATTGCCGATACATTATCTGCAGCTAGACCTGGTGCTAGAAATGATTCATTAGAAAACTATATAAAGAGACTTGAACAACTTGAAGAAATAGGTAATTCTTATGATGGTGTTGAAAAAACATTTGCAATGCAAGCAGGTAGAGAACTTAGAGTTATAGTTAAACCTAGTGATGTAGATGATGCTAAAAGTTATAAAATTGCTAGAGATATTAAAGAAAAAATTGAAAATGAAATGCAATATCCAGGTACAATTAAGATAACGGTTATTAGAGAAACTAGAGTACAAGAAGAAGCTAAATAAAGTTTCTTCTTTTTCTTTTCTTTTGGATATATTTATGTTATGATATAAATAGTTAAAAAAATTAGGAGTTGTGTTGTAATGAAAAAGTTTTTAAAAATTTTGGCTAAAGTATTTGCTTTTGTGGGCGTAACTGTAGGGATGGTATTTGTTTGTTTGTTATTAACAATTACTTTGATTTGTCATGGCCCATCAAATAGAGCAAAAGAATTATTTGCAACAACAATACTTGAAACTGGACAACTTAAATTTTTAGCTAATGTATTTTTAAGTAAAGATGAAATTGAGGGTATTGTTTCTAAAAATTCACTTCAAGATATGAATGTTGAAATTGATGAGAACTTAATTAAAACTAATATAGATAAAACTAAGGAACTAATTGAAATACATGCAGTTAATGGTAATAATTTTGAAGGTAAAATGATGGTTGTCAATGATCCATCAAAAATTAGTTTAGCTACTACTTATCCATGGGGAGAATATGGTAAAGAACTTGGAGTTTTAACTGAAGATGCTGGTGCTATTGCTGGTGTTAATGGTGGTATTTATTATTCAAGTGGAAATAAAGGGGGAAGACCTTTAGGAGTAACTGTAAGTAATGGTGAAATTCAAGATATTAGTTTAGGTTTAGTTGGTTTGTATTTAATTGGGTTTGATGAAAATAATTTGTTAAGAATTATTAGTTTAGATGGTATGAATAAGGCTCAAGTTGAAGAATTAATAAAAACAGAAAAGATAAGAGATGCAGTTGCTTTTCAAGAAGAATCAAGTGATAAAAATAATCACTTTGTTAAATTAATAATTAATGGTGAAAAAAGAGAATTAAATGGAATGGGTAGTGGTGCAAATCCAAGAACTGCAATTGGTCAAAGAAAAGATGGAAGTGTATTGATACTTGTAACAGATGGTAGAGGAAAAAATGGTCATTTAGGAGCTACAGCATCAGATATAATTGATATTATGGCTGAATATGGTGCAGTTAATGCTGCGAATTTAGATGGAGGAAGTTCTTCATCTCTATATTATAACCATGAATATTTAATGACAAGTGTAACATTTTATTATGCAAATTCATCATGGAGATTACCAACAGCATTTGTAGTAAAGGATAATTAATTATGAGAAGAAGAAAAAAGACATTATTTAAAACTAGTTTATTAATATATACCATTGTTGGTTTAATATTATCTATTATATTCCTTGTGTATATTTATTTAACATTAAAAAGTTATGAAGCTAGTCAAACTGATAATTATTTGAAAAATTATGTTACTAGTTTAGATGATAAAACATTAAAGAAATTTTTAAGTGATAATAATCAAAGTGAAGATTTACTTGTTGATTATAAAAAAGAAATAAATGATAAAGATATAAAGATTAAAAAAATAGACGATGAAAATTTTGAAGTAACATTAAATAAGAGAGTGCTTTTTGATATAAAGGTTAAGAACTTAGGTACTGAAACTAAGTTAGGCTTATTTAGTTATGAGAAAATTGAAGTAGAAGAAATAATACCAAATTTAAAAAGAGGTATGAAGTATTATGATGTTATTATACCAAGTAATTATGTTTTGTATGTAGATGATAGAAAGGTAAGTGATACAAAACTTAAAGAAAAATATGAGAATTTAGATTATATGTATGTTAGTGATGCAATGCCATATATAGCTAAGTATGAAATTAATAATTTGGTTAATGAAGCAAAAATTAAAGTATTAAATGAGTATGGCGAAGAAGTTAAATTAAATGAAAAGCAATTTGAGTATACACTAGACAAAAATTATTTAAGTTTTGATTCATATGATGAAGCTAAAAAATATTTAAGCAGTGAAATTGATATTTGGGAGTTTGCTCACAATTGGAGTTTATACTTAACTAAAGATTTAAAGGGAGTAAGTTATGGATTTAATACTTTGAGACCATATTTTATCGAAGGAACACAGATGTATCAAAGAGCATATAATTGGGCTCATAGTATTGATATTACTTTTACTAGTAAACATACTTTGAAGAATCCAACATTTACTAATGAAGTATTAAATAATTTTAAGGTGTATAGTAAAGATGCATTTTCTTGTGAGATATCTTTAGAAAAGAATATGGTTGTAGCAGGTAAAGATCAAGTTGATAAGATGCATGATACGTTGTATTTTGTTAAATATAATGGAGAATGGAAAGTTGTAAATATTAAAAGCGGGGGATAATAATGAATAAAAAAATAGTGGTTTTAATACCGGTTTATAATCCGAATGAAAAGATTATGGAAAAATTCTTAGATGAGTTATCTAAAAATTTTGAAAATATTGTATTTATAAATGATGGATGTAGTAAGAAATATGATAAGTTTATGAATAATATTGCTAAGAAGTATCCGGTTTTAAAACATCATATTAATTATGGAAAAGGTAGAGGCTTAAAGAATGGTCTTAATTATATATTGAATGAATATAAGAATTGTAAGGTTATAGTAACGGCGGATTGTGATGGGCAACATAGCGTTAAAGATATTAAAAGAGTAGCAGATGTTGCTTTAAAAAATCAAGATGATTTAGTTTTAGGGGTTAGATGTTTTAAAGATAGTGGAGTTCCTTTTAAATCTAAGTTTGGTAATATTATTACTAGAAATGTTTTATATAATTTTGTTGGTGTTAAAACTAGTGATACACAAACTGGACTTAGAGCTATGTCGTATGATGTTGCAAGAAAGTTACTTGATTTACATGGTGAGAGATATGAATATGAAACTAATGTGTTGATTGAAACAAACTATAGAGATATAGATATTAAAGAAGTTGTAATTGATACGATATATATTAATAATAATGAAACTAGTCATTTTAATCCAGTTAAAGATTCTTTAAAAGTATATAGATTATTTGCTTATTATATATTGGTTACATTGTTTGCATATATTATAGAAAGTTTTATTTTTTATAAGACATTTGATATATCAAATAAATTCTGGGTTTTACCACTTTTCTTATTTTTAAGTAAGTTAGTATCTACGATTATAATAATGATGTTTAATAATCATATTAATATAAAATATACAATTATTAATTATGCTTGTGAAGCTATAATTTTATCATTATTATCAAGACATAGATTTATATTTAAAATATTAATTGATATAGTTATGTTTGTTTTATGCATAACTTGTATGAATATTAAAACAGATAAAGAAAAAGTCACATCTTAGATGTGACTTTTAACTTTGATTTACTTCCATTATTACTGGTAAGATAATAGGTTTTCTTCCAGTTAGATTATTTATAAATGGAAGTAGTTCAAATATAATTTGATTTTTTAAATCAGTATAACTATATGGTGCTTTTGATAAAGCAGTAGTTACAATTTCACTGATTTTTCTTTCTATTTTTTGCATTAATTCTTGATTTTCATTTACTAGAACGAATCCACGAGCAGTAACATTTGGTTTAAGTAATAGTTTTCTTGTTAATGTGTTAATGTTTAGAATTGTAATTAAGATACCATCTTGACTCATTAACTTACGATCTTTGATAACAACACTACCTATGTCTCCGATTCTTGAACCATCAACATATACATCTCCGGCTTGAACTGTTCCAGCACGTTTTACTTCACCGTTTAATAGTTCAATAACATCACCATTTGTACAGATGAATGTATTTTGGGGAGCAACACCACACATAATGCCGATTTCTGTATGTTTTTTTAGCATTCTGTATTCACCATGCATTGGCATAAAGTATTTTGGTTTAATGATTCTTAACATCCATTTTAATTCTTCTTCTTTAGCATGACCTGATGTGTGAACATCACTGAATTCGGAATTTGTAAATACACGAACACCTTTTAAGTATAATTTATTAATTATTTTGTTAATGCTTTCTGCATTACCTGGAATTGGACTTGATGAGAATATTACTAAGTCATCTCCGAGTAGTGATATTTGTTTATGTTGTCCATTTGCAATACGTGATAATGCAGCGAGAGGTTCACCTTGGGAACCAGTACATAGAATACATATTTCATTTCTTTTTAGACTTTTGGCATCATTTGCATCAATAAACATTGATTTATCACTGATTAGTCCATTGTTTAGAGCAAGTTCAATACTGTTTTCCATACTTCTTCCGAATACAATTATTTTTCTTCCATATTTTTTGCAACTTTCAACGATGTGTTTAATACGATAGATGTTTGATGCAAATGTAGCAATGATTACTCTGCCATGATGTTTGCTAATCATATCATTTAGAGTTCCATCAACTGCTGATTCACTTTTTGAATATCCACTAGTTAAGGCATTTGTTGAATCACTTAAAAGTAGGGTAACTCCTTCGCTTCCAAATTTAGCCATTTTGTGAATGTCTGCCATTGGACCAACTGGAGTTAAATCAAATTTAAAGTCTCCGGTTTCAAATATTGTTCCATTCGGAGTTTTAATAGCAATTGCAAAACTATCTGGTATTGAATGGGTTGTATTAATAAATGATATATCAAAATATTTTGTTTTAACATTTAATTCAGGATTTATAATTACATAGTTTTCATATTTAATATTTCTTTCTACGAGTTTCTTTTCAATTAAATCCTTGGCAATCTTCGGAGTATATATAACTGGAATATCCATTGCTTGAAGTAAGAATGGAATACCTCCGATATGATCTTCATGACCATGAGTTATAATTAATCCTTTGATTTTATCAATATTTTTCTTTAAATATGTAACATCTTGAATAACATAATCTACACCAAGTAAGTTATCTTCAGGAAACATTACTCCGGCATCGATGATTAATATTTCATCTTTATGTTCAACGATATACATATTTTTACCAACTTCACCTAAGCCACCTAGAGCAATAACTTTTGTGGCTATATTATTTATCTTTTCCATTAAAAAAATTCCTTCTTTCTTAAAATAAAATTAATTCATAAAGTTACTGAACTGAGTAAATTATACCATATTCTTGAATAAATTGCAATAGAGAGGATAATTTGTTATAATATTGTTTATGGAGGTATTAAAAATGGGATTATTTAATAAATTAAAAAATATAATTAGTAAAAAAGAACAAGAAGAAGTTGTTGATGAAAATGTTTTAAAATATGATGAAGGGTTAGAAAAAACTAGAAAAGAGTTTGTTTCTAAGTTAAGTATGCTTGGTATAAAATATACGAAGATAAATGATGAGTATTTTGATGAACTTGAAAATATTTTAATTATGGCTGATATTGGTGTTAATACAGTAATGGATTTTATGGATAAATTAAAAAAACGTGTTAAGTCTGAAAATATTACTGATACTAAATATTTAAATGAAGTTATTGTGGATGAATTATTTATTATTTATGTTAATAATGAATCTATTACTGATAAAATTAATATGGCTAGTAGTGGACCAACAGTTATCTTGATGGTTGGTGTTAATGGAGTAGGTAAAACTACGACGATTGCTAAACTTGCTTATAAATATAGGTGTGAAGGTAAAAAAGTTATGCTTATTGCAGGTGATACTTTTAGAGCAGGGGCTGTTGATCAATTGAAAATTTGGGCAGATAGAACTGATTCATTGTTTTTTGGAAAAGAAAATATAGATCCGGCGGGTGTTATATATGACGGACTTCTTAAAGCAAAGGAAGATGGTGTTGATATAGTTTTAGTTGATACTGCAGGTAGACTTCATAATAAGGTTAATTTAATGAAAGAATTAGAAAAGATAAATAAAGTTATTGGTAAGATTATACCTGATGCTCCGCATGAAACATTGTTAGTTATAGATGGTACCACTGGTCAAAATGGAATTATGCAGGCTCAAGCTTTTAAAGAAATTACTAATATAACTGGTATTGTTTTAACTAAGTTGGATGGAACTGCTAAAGGAGGAATTGTTCTTGCTATAAAGGAAGAAGTAAATATTCCGGTTAAGTTTGTTGGTTTAGGAGAAAAGATGACTGATTTAATACCATTTGATATTGAAAACTATATATATGGTTTATTTAAGGATTTGATGTAATGAAAGAGTTTGTGTATTATGGTGAATTATTTAATATTTATAAGGGTTTGTTAAATGATGCAAATAAGAAGTATTACTCTTTATATTATGAAGAAAATTTAACTTTGCAAGAAATAGCAGATTTAGAAAATGTATCAAAAAGTTATGTTGGTAATATTATAAATAAAACTAGTAAAAGGTTAGATAATTTTGAGAATATTCTTGGGTTATATAAAAAGTATAGTTTGTTAGAATCTGCTTTGGAAGAAAAATCACTAGAAAATATTAAAAAAGTTATAAAAGAAATTTTAAATTAGTTCTATAAAAAAATAAAACTCATAATAATTAGTAAGGTGTTTAATATGAAGAAAGTATTATTAATTTTGTTGAGTTTTTTTTCTTGGATGAGTATTTCTTTAGCACAGGAAGATTATACTCCGAATGCAAAGAGTGCTATTTTAGTTGATAGTTTATCTGGCAAAGTTTTATATGAGAAAAATGCAGATGAAAAGCTTCCTCCGGCATCAATGACTAAACTTGCAAGTATGCTTTTAATAATGGAGTCAATTGATAATGAGACTTTGAAGTTTGATGATATGGTAACTATTAGCGAAGAAGCTGCTAATATGGGAGGTAGTCAAGTTTTTTTACAAGCAGGTGAATCTTATTCTGTACGTGATTTATTAAAAAGTATTGCAATAGCAAGTGGTAACGATGCTGTTTATGCAATGTCTGAGAAAATTGGTGGGTCTCACGAAGAATTTGTTAATATGTTAAATAAAAGATTAAAAGAAATTGGTGCAGTTAATACAAATTTTGTTAATGCACATGGGTTAGATGCAGAAGGGCATTATTCAACAGCAAGAGATATGTCTATTATTGCTAGAGAACTTTTGAAACATGAAAAAATTTTAGAGTATACCAGTATATATGAGGAATATTTAGAAAAAAATGACGGAAGTAGAATATGGTTAGTTAATACCAATAAATTAGTTAGATATTATAATGGTGTGGATGGTTTAAAGACTGGGTTTACTAAAACAGCAGGTTATTGTTTAACTGCCACAGCTAAAAAAGATAATTTTAGATTGATATCTGTTGTAATGGGAGAAGATACTTCAGAAAATAGAAGTGCAGATACAGTTAAGTTACTTAATTATGGTTTTAATACTTATAAAATTAATATTATTAAAACTAAAGATGAAAAACTAGGTAAGGTTAGAATTTATAATGGTAAAAATTATTTTGCAAATGTAGTGCTTGTTGCTGATGCAACAGAGATACTTAAAAATAATGAGAAAGCTGATAATTATGAATTTAATTTGAAAGTTGGTAAGATTAAAGCTCCGGTTAAAAGGGGAGATGTTATTGGAACTGCAGAAATAATTGATAGTGGTAATAATATAATTGATGAAGTTGATGTAACTATAGATAAAGATATAGAAAAGGCTGGATTTGTTGATTATTTATTAAAAAATTTAAAGATGGTAGCTAGCGGTAAAACACTACTTAAACAATAAAAGATGGAATTTTGCTTCCATCTTTTATTTTGTTCTTATTAGTTTTGATTCATTATCTAATGCTATATAGTATTCATTATCTTGTTTAATTTCTTCATTTAATAATTCCATTACTAAAGTATTTGTAATATATCTTTCATAATATATTTGTTTTAATTCTTCATTATCAAATAATAAATCTAAGAATGCTTTAAGTTTTTCTAATTCATCTTTTATTGTGCAAATAGATTTAGCTATTTTTATTCTTTCGTCGTCTTTGTCTAAAGTATTTAAATCGTGTGATACTTGAATTAATTTTGCAAAAAGGTTAATGTTTGCAAGTAATTCATCAAAGTCTATTTCTCCATTAGCCATTCTAAATTCAATTGTGTTTTTATTTGGTTTATTTATATTTTGAAGATTTAGGCCACGATATCTAGTTTTACTTATATCTTTTAATTTTGAAATAAAGTCTTGGTTGTTTTGATTTGTTTTATCAAATGATGATAGTAATTCATCTTTTACTTTACCAGCATACTTTAAAACACTATGTCTTTTTTGAGAGTGGGCTTTATCTGTTATTTTATAAATTATATCTTCCATATTTATATATAGATACATAAACATGTTGTAATCTTGTTTTGTTTTTAAATAGTCCGCTCCGATATGTATGTGTCCTCCGCAAGTATCATTTGTGTAGAATCCAGTTTGTTTTAAAACTTCACAAACACTTTTTAACGTACTCAAATCAGATTCTGTATAGTGAAGTACTGGTGAAACAACTTCTAATCCATTTTTTACTGAGTTATCTATTGTTACATCAAAGTTTTTAAATAAACATGGTATGTTTTGGTACTTTTCTATTTGGTCATTAACAGTTTCAAGTTCAACACCGATGGTAATACTTGGATTAATAGCTTTATCAGTATTTTTATCTAAGGTGCAGTGATATTTAATTTGTTTTGTATCATCATTTGTGTGTAATAGGTATAATGCATCTTGATCATCTATTTTTCCTGTTAGGTAATCTTCAAGTTTTTTGTTACCCATTATATGGACATTTTTAATATATTCAACTTTGTCACTGATTGTTTTAGCTTGGTTAAATTCATATTTAATTAAGGATTCATACCCAGTTGCTACGGTGAATATTGATTTTATGGTGTTACTTAAAATATCCATTTTGTCTAAGAAAAGGATTGCAACAGTTTTTAAATCTTTATTATCTAAAGTGTTTTTAAAATATTTTAAATCAAAATTATCGAAGAAATTAACATATGTATAAAAGAAATCATTTCTTAATTTGTCATTTTTAATACATAGAGTTGCAATAACGAATTCATATAATTCTATTTTTTGTTCTGTGTTTGTTAAATAGTTTATTATTTCTTCATCACTAAAATATTTTAAAAATTCTTGGATTTCATCTACTTTTTTCATCACATTTACCCCCATATTTAAGATAATTTTACCATAAAATAGGGTATTTGTCAAATTTGCGTAAACAAATGGTTAATTTTCATCTTAAAATATGGTAATATAGGTATATGATAGAGAAATTCATATAAAAAAAGAAACATTTGATTTTGATATGTCAGGTAAACTTTTTTTTGCCAAAAAAAATGAATGCTTGATTAGCATTCATAGTCTTCGATTTCTGTTTTGCTTTTATGTGGTTCATCAAATAGAAGTCCATCATAATTTCTTTGTCTTAGTGCTTCATATAACATGATTGCAACAGTATTTGATAAATTTAATGCTCTTACATTAGCAGTCATTGGCATTCTCATGCATGTATCTAAGTGAGGTTTTAATATTTCTTTAGGTATACCAGTTGATTCTTTTCCAAATACAAAATATATATCTTCAGAAGTATTGCTATAATCAAAACTAGAGTGGGGTTTATGTCCATATCTAGTTAAGAAATACATTTTTTTGTTAGGATTTTTACTTAAAAAATCTTCCCAATTTTCATAAACAAACCAATTTAATTTATCTATATAGTTTACTCCGCATCTTTTTAGAGTTTTATCATCAACACTAAATCCGAGTGGTTTAATTAGATGTAGAGTGGTGTTTGTTGCTACACAAGTTCTCATTATATTTCCAGTATTTTGTGGTATCTCAGGTTCAAATAATACAACGTTTAACATATTTCCTCCGTTTAAAAAAGGTCATTATTGACCTTGATATTCATAAATATCTAGCGTGCGTTGAAAATCACTAGCATTAATAACATTTTTATCATATCTTGTAACTGTATCAATTAATTTTCCATCCTTATAATATAAGATAATTGGAACTGTTTTAATTTTATCGGTATTGAATGTACTGTTTAATCTTGTTAAGTAGTTATCTTCATTCATCATATCTTTGATATTCAAATAATAGAATGAATCACTTAGTTTGTATTTATCAACGATTTCTTTTAGACCAGTTTCTAGATTATATGTTGCTTTGTTTCCTGTGTAAGTTATCAGTATAAAGTATTCACTTGGGGCTTCAGTTAGAATTTGATTTACTTCATCAATGTTTTTAATTTCTAAGTTAAGGGTTCCTGAGTCAATTAGGTAACTTTTGTTATAAAGTTCTTCTTGTTTTACTTTGTTAACTTTGTAGATGTATAATCCACCGAGTACTAAAACTAATATAATGATTCCAATGATGATTATGTTTTTTCTTGATGCTTTTTCATCATTTACTTCATTTGTTTTAATTTCTGAAGTCTTTATTTTTTCTTCCTTGATAACTTCTTCAGTCTTTCTTTCTTTCTTTTCAACTTTTTGTGGAGTAGTTTTTTTTGCGTTTGTTTTTTTATTTTTTGTTTCTGCCATTTTTAGCACCTTACCTTTCATAATTATATTAACATAAATTTTAAATTTTTAAAATAGATTTTTATTGTTCTGCATCATTTTTTTCTAATTTTACTAAAACTTCACGGGGTTTAGATCCATTTTGAGGACCAACAATACCACGGGCTTCGAGTAAATCCATCATTCTTGCAGCTCTGTTGTAACCAAACCTGAATCTTCTTTGAATTAGTGAAGCACTGATTTTACCTGTTTGAATTGCAAATTCTACGACATCATTGTAAGCTTCGTCATCATCCCCGGATACTGCAGAATTACCTGAACCACTTGAGGTATTTTGACTTACATTTTCAAATGCTTGGTCATAGTTAGCTGATCCTTGTTCTTTACAGTAATCTATTAATCTTTTTATTTCATCGTCATTTATGAAACATCCTTGAATTCTGGTTGGAGCTGATTCTCCCATTGGGAAGTATAACATATCACCTTTACCTAGAAGTCTTTCTGCACCTCTTTGGTCAAGTATTGTACGAGAGTCAATTTGAGATGCAACTGCGAATGCTATACGTGATGGAATGTTATTTTTGATTAAACCTGTGATGACATCTGTTGATGGTCTTTGTGTTGCAACAATTAAGTGAATACCTGCAGCACGAGCAAGTTGAGTAATACGAGTTATTGAGTCTTCAACTTCTTTAGATGCAACAAGCATTAAATCTGCAAGTTCATCGATGATTACAACGATGTATGGCATCTTACTTTGAGGACTTTCTGGATGTTTTTTGTTATATTTTTCTATCATTTCATTGTAACCAGTTATGTTTTTAACTTCTTTATCACTGAATGTTTGGAATCTGTTATCCATTTCTGTTACAACTTTTTGGAGAGTAAGACTTGCTTTTTTAGGATCACTTACTACAGGACATAGTAGGTGAGGAATACCATTGTAGTTTGTAAGTTCAACCTTTTTTGGGTCAACTAGAACAAGCTTAACTTCGTTTGGTTTATATCGCATTAGTATTGATGCAATGATACCATTAATACATACTGATTTACCAGATCCAGTAGAACCTGCTACTAGAAGGTGGGGCATCTTTGTTAAGTCAAATACCTTTGGTGTACCCATTATATCTTTACCTAATGCTGCACATATTTTAGCATCACTTTTTAAATTTTGAGGACTTTCTAGAACTTCCCTTAGGGTTACACTAGATATTGTTGGGTTTGGAATTTCAATACCAATTGTACTTTTTCCAGGTATTGGTGCTTGAATAATAACATCTTTTGCTGCTAGAGCTAGAGCTATTTCTTTATCGATATTAACTATTTTATTTACTTTTGTTGCTGGTGGAACGGTAAGTTCATATTCTGTAACTGCTGGTCCGATATGAATTTCAACAACTTTTGCAGCAATACCAAAGTCTTTTAGAACTCTTTCAAGTATTTCTTTATTTGCTTGAGTAAATGACGTATTGTTGTTTTTCTTTGGTTTTAACGGATCAAATATTTGACTGAATTTTGGAAGAGTGTAAGATTTGTCTTCTTCGGTTGGTGTCGTTTTACTTGGTACTTCAAGTGACTCTTGGGTAATTGGTTTATTTTTTAATTCTTCCATACTTGTAATTATTATTTTGTTATCTTCATGTTTTTCAATAGGGGCTTCTTTAATTGTGTTGCTATCAGAGATTGGTATTTCATCTGGTTCATTATTGTTATCCATTTTATCTTTTTTCTTGAATTTAAATATACCAAATATTTTCTTAAATATTAAAGATAGGTTTACATCAAATGTTAGAACTGATGCAAATATACCAAGTAGAACAAGTATTACAATAGTACCAGTTTTACCAACGCATGCGTATAGAGCACTTGCAAATAAGGCACCGATAAAACCTCCGCCGATGATAACAGTACTAATTCCAGTTGAATGTAGAGAATTATTGGCATTCATTGTGCTTATTCTTTCCATAAAGTTGTTGTATGTTTCAACAATTATATCTTTAGCACTATCTGTTTGATTAATAAATTCAAAGTGACTAGCTACGAGTAATATAATTATAAATATGTAAATACCTATCAGCTTTTGATCACTAAATTTAGGCATTTTTCTTTTATATAACATATAGATACCTAATATAATAAGGATAGATAATATGATAAACCACCATATTCCAGCTAAAAACATGGCAAATTGTTTTAATAAATTACCAACTATACCAAAGCCAAATCCTATTATACCGATGAGTATTAAAATTAATCCGGTTAATTCAACACTATATCCATTATTGTTGCTATCTTTTTTCTTTTTCTTCTTTGCCATTTTTATCACCATTTTAATTATAACCTAAAATACAAAATTATTCAAATGTTTCTAAGCAATTAACCTAGTTTATTTAAAGTTTATTACATAATATAATTTAGGGAGGGAAAAATATGTTATTTGATGATAATTTAGGCTTTTTTGGTTTTACGATACCGAAAGAAGCTGTTATAAAAGAAAAAAGTGATTTAGCAAGTATTGAAAAGGGTTTTTCACGTGGTAATATGTTTAATGATTTGTATGATGAATATAAGGATTATAAAGTAGTTGTACCAGTTGCAACTACAGAAAGAGAAAGTGATTTGCTTGATATAATGGCTTTATCTCTTGCTTTGAATGATTTGAATTTGTATTTAGATTTACATCCGGATGATAAAGGGATGCTTAAAAAATTTAATGAACTTGTTGAAGTCTCATGTACAAAGGAAATGGAATTTGTTAAAAAATATGGACCATTGGAAGTAAATGATGGAGCTTATTATGAAAAATTCGAATGGATTAATAATCCTTGGCCATGGGAAAATGAAAGGAGTAGTAAATATGTTTAAATATGTAAAACATTTGTCATATCCGGTAAATGTTAGTAAAAAAGATTTAAAGATGGCTAAGTTAATTATTACTCAGGTTGGGGGTTATGCTGGAGAACTTGGAGCAACACTTAGGTATTTCCATCAAAAATTTACGATGCCAGATGAAAAGGGAAGAGCACTTCTTAATGATATAGCTACGGAAGAAATGGGACATCTTGAAATGGTTAATACAATTGTATCTCAACTTATGAAAGATGCAACTCTTGACGAAATTAAGGAAGCTGGTTTAGAATCATTTTATACTGAACATGGTAAGGGTGTATTTCCAATGAATGCTAATGGTGTTTCTTTTAATGCAGATACTTTTGCTGTAACTGGTAATCCTTTGGCTGATTTAAGTGAAGATATGGCTGCGGAACAAAAAGCGAGAGTTGCATATGAACACTTAATTGATTTGGCAACTGACAAATCAGTGATTGAACCGCTTTTATTTTTAAGGCAAAGAGAAGTAGTTCACTTTAATCGTTTTAAAGAATTATATGATTATTATAAAAAATTAGGTTATAAATAATAAAATATTAGTCAATTATCTCAAGATAATTGATTTTTTGTTCTTTGCTATATTGACATAATGAGGTTTTTATTTTAAAATTAATATTAGGATAGGTAAGAGGCATATGAATAAGTATACTAGTAAATTAAAAAAAATCCTTCAAAAAGATATAACAAGTTTTGTTAAAAAGAATAGAATACCACTTATAAGTATATTGGTGGTAGTACTTTTAGCGTGCATTGGGTTGATTGCAACTTATGCATTTTATCAAGTAAAAGTTGTTAGTCCTGTTATAGGAGGATCGACATCAAAAATAGCAGATTTAGATGTTAGGATAATGGCTGAAGAAAGAGATTCTAATGGTAATGGATTAAATAAATATGGATTATATCCTTATATACCAAAAGCTGGTTATGTTTATAATAGTGAACTTAGTTATTGTACGAATGGTTCAGTGATAGATTATCATTCATCAACATATGATGTGGATATTAATGCTTATGGTCATGATGTTTGTTATTTATATTTTGATTCAACAGCTCAACTTGATATTACTTTAAATGTTTTTGCTGAAAATATAAATAGTGATGGTGTTGGTACTGGTGAGTATACTAAGTTAGAAACTACAGCTTTACCATCAATTGGGTATGAACTTAATGCAAGTAAGACAAGTTGTGAAAATGGATCAACTGTTACATATGATGCTAAAGAAAATCAATTCTCTGTAGAAGCATCAAATAAAGATGTATGTACTGCATATATGGATGCGATGGATGTTGATATTGCATTAAAAATTTATGTTCAAACTAAGAAAAATTCAGGTAATTATTATGAAACAAAGACTATACCAACGAATGCTTTTTATGAAATTGGAAGTAAGTCTTCATGTACAGGTACATCGACAATGACTATGAAGAATCAAAAGATTGTTATATCTGCAACATCTAGAACTAGTTGTGTTGCGTATTTAGATATTGGTTCTGGTCCAATTTTGGAAAGTATGAAGAATACAGTTGATGGGCAAAAGGTCGTAATAAATTTAACTAATTCATCAATTGGTACAAGTGCTGTTACTTATTATTATAGTAAAGATGGTGGTGCTACTTATGTATCAAGTACAAGTCCAACTTATACATTTGATAATTTGGAACCTTTGACTGAATATACATTCATGGCTTATTCAGTGGATTCTTCTGGTAAAACATCATCAATATTTACTACAACTGCAACAACTGATTATAAATATGTTGGATTATTTGATTATAAAAATACTGCTCAAGTGTTTAATGTTATAGTTTCTGGTTATTATAAATTACAAGTTTGGGGTGCTCAAGGTGGTTATAGATCATCTGCTACATATTCTGGACTTGGTGGTTATTCATATGGTACAGTTTATTTAAATGCTGGTGATAAAGTGTATGTTCATACAGGTGGTGCTGGTGGAAGTGGAACTTCTGGATGTGGCTCAACTATATGTGCTGGTGGTTATAATGGTGGTGGCTATCGTTATAAATATTATGGCGGTGGCGGAGGAACCGATATTAGAATAAATAGTGATTCTTTACTTGCTCGTGTTATTGTAGCTGGTGGTGGAGGTTCTGATGGTGCTACTAGTAAAAAAGGTATGTATGGTGGCGGTACAACTGGTGGTTCAAGTACTGAAAGTTATAGTTCAGTTGATAACTATGGTGGAAAAGGTGGTAATCAAACTTATTCAGGATATAGTGCTTCGTATACCATAACAAAACAAGCAACTACAGGATTAAATAGTAATACTACAGATAATTATGCTGGTGGCTTTGGCTTCGGCGGTGGCGGTGTCTACTTAAGTAGTGGATATGGTGGAGCCGGTGGAGGCGGCTGGTATGGTGGTTCTGGTAACGTTCCTGATGGTTCTGGTGATGATGACCGTGGTGGCGGTGGCGGTTCTGGATATGTATATACTTCATCAACTGCTTCAAGTTATCCATCTGGTTGTTTATTAAATAGTAATTATTATTTAACAAATGCTGCTACAACTGCTGGAAATGTTGCTTTCGAATCAACTTCTGGTGCTACAGAAACTGGTCATTCAGGTAATGGATATGCCAAAATTACATATTTGGGTAAAACATTATGATTTGCAAGAATTGTAAGAATCCATTACCTAGTGATGGTATTGTGTGTAAGTTTTGTGGTACTTTGATGAGTCAAGAACAGATAAATGATCAAAGAAAATATAAAGATAGAGAAAATGAAAGAATTGTTTTATTGAGTGAAAAATATGGTCATGAAAATAAAATAGAGTATCGTGAAAATAAAGAAAATAAAATCCTTGGATTTATTTCTATAGTAATAGTGTTGTTAGTTTTAATATTTTTGGCTATACTAATGAATATGTAAGGAGTGTTAATATGGTGTTAATGTGTCTTAAGATATTTTTAGCAAGAATAATTGATGTTACCTTGGGTACAGTTAGAACTGTGTTGGTTGTAAGAGGAAGAAAAAATACAGCTGCACTGATTGCCTTTGTTGAAGTGTTGATTTGGTTTTTGATAGCTAGAGAAGCTTTAACAACTGATCTAACATCTTGGTTAATTCCGATTTGTTATGCTGGTGGATATGCAACAGGTACTTATATTGGTAGTTATATTACAGTTAATTTTATGGAAAGCTTAATTGGAGTTCAAGTTACTACGAAAGAAGCTAGTGTTGATAAAATGATTAAAGAAATTCGTGATGCTGGTTTCGGGGTATCGGTGATTGATTTAAAGAATCCAAGTGATAGTCATAATAAGAAGATGTTGATGATTCAACTTAATAAATCAAAGTTAAAGGTTTTAACTCACATTATTAGGGAAAATGATAAAGATGCATTTGTTGTTATTAGCGATACGAAATATGTTCAAAATGGAATAATTAAATGACACTTAGGCTAAAGCTTAAGTGTTTTAATTTACTTATTTAGTGATAAGTGTTATAATATTGGTAAGTTATGGAGGAGAATTGTTATGAAGAAAAAACAAATTGTTGATTTAATTATTTCAGTATTTTTGATTATTTGTGGTAGTGTACTTTTGTTATTTCCATTGTTTCACTTTGTGAATGTTAAAATAATCTTTTTAGGTGTTATTGGGGTTTATGTTATACTTAGTTTGATTAAGTTTGGTTTGACATATAAATCAAGAGATTTTGAAGGATTACTTACTAGTTTAGCATCTATCATAGTATTTATTGTGGCTTTGAAGCTTGATATAAATAAAGTGCCATGGTATTTAGCTTTATGTTTGCTTATTTGGATTATATTGTTATCTTTGATTAAGCTTAAAAAAGGTGATTATTATAATGATAGAAAAAATAAGATGTGGATAGTAGAAGTAATTAGTTTGGTGTTATTTATTTTAGCAGGACTTCTTACTACGATGAATTTATATTATGAAAATGATATTCAAGTTTTGATACTAGGTTATTTCTTTTTGATACATGGTATGCTTGAGTTGTTTGATCCTTTGATTATTGGATTACAAAAATAGCGAGCTTTTGGCTCGTTATTTGTTTGTAATAATTAACTTGATAGCTGTTTTTTGTTCTCCGTTTATTGTGATGTCGTTGAATGCTGGTATTACAACTAGGTTATCACCGGTTGGTGCTACAAATCCTCGACATATTGCTATTGCTTTGATTGCTTGATTTAGAGAACCTGCACCGACGGTTTGAATTTCTACTTCTTTTTTTTCTCTATAGATATTTGCTATAGCTCCCGCTACTTTACTAGGGTTAGATTTTGTTGAAACCTTTAGAATTTCCATTATTACCATTCCTTTCATTTAAATATATGGTGAAATTTTATAAATATGCATTGATTTTTTATTTAAATGGTGATATAATTAAATAGTAATCATTACTATTTGGGAGGGTTATATGAAAAATACTAAACAGAGAAGTGTTATCTTGAGTATTATTAATAATAGTAATAATCATTTGGATGCTTATGAGATTTATGATATGGCAAAACGTGAAATTAATAATATTAGTCTTGGAACTGTCTATCGTAATTTAGGTCAACTTGAAAGGCATGGGATGGTGATTAGTATTGTTGTTAATGGGGTAAAGCACTATGATAAAGTGGTGCCACATCATCATTTTATATGCAAACGTTGCGGTAAGATAATTGATGTATTTGATTTAGATGTACCTGTTGTAAGTATGTATCAAAATAATATAGTAACTGATTATGAATTAGTTCTAAAGGGCATATGTATAGATTGCCAGAAGGAGGATAAAAATGGAATTAAAAGGAAGTAGAACTGAAGCAAATTTAATGGCAGCTTTTGCAGGAGAAAGTCAAGCAAGAAATAAGTATACTTATTATGCTTCAAAAGCTAAAAAGGATGGATATGAACAAATTGCAGCGATTTTTGAAGAAACTGCCAATAATGAAAAAGAACATGCAAAGATGTGGTTTAAAGAACTACATGGTGGAAGTGTACCAAGTACAGAAGAAAATTTATTAGATGCTGCGAATGGAGAAAACTATGAATGGACAGATATGTATTCTGAATTTGCAAAAGTAGCAAAAGAAGAAGGTTTTGATAGAATAGCATTTCTTTTTGAAAATGTAGCAAATATTGAAAAAGCACATGAAGAAAGGTATCGTAAATTGCTTAAAAATATTGACGATAAGCTTGTGTTTAGTAAAGATGGCGAATGTATTTGGATTTGTCGTAATTGTGGTCATATTGTTGTTGGCAAAGAGGCTCCGGGAGTATGTCCAGTATGTGGACATCCACAAAGTTTTTTTGAATTAAAAGCAGAAAATTATTAAAAATACTAGTTTTTTATATGATTTTGTGATATATTAGATTTGTAAAGACGAAGATAAAGGATAAGTAATTGTGTAAGTCAGATAGAGAGTTCTTGGATGGTGGAAAAGAATTGATGTAAATAATGAAATCTACCTTTTGAGTTGGGCAATGTTGTTCCGGTGGAAAGCCGTTAGAAAGTAAGTTAAATAAAGGATGGTACCGTCATTATGACTCCTTGGGTATCATCTTTTTTTGTTTAAAGGATGGTGAATGAAATGATTGATATTAAATTAATCAGAGAAAATAGTGATTTAGTCAAGGAAAATATTAAGAAAAAATTTCAAAATGAAAAATTAGGTTTAGTAGATGAGGTTTATGAATATGATAAAACTTATCGTGAATATAAGATGAAAATTGATGAATTAAGAGCTAAGAGAAATGAATTAAGTTCTTCAATTGGATTGCTTATGAGAGATGGTAAGAAGGACGAGGCTGAAGAAGTTAAAAAAAGTGTTGGTAAAATTAATGATTTAATTAGTGAATTTGAAGAAAAGGAAGAAAATTTATCTAAAGAAATTAAGGATAGAATGCTTGTAATTCCTAACATAATTGATGAGAGTGTACCAATTGGTAAAGATGATAGCGAAAATGTTGAAGTAGAAAGATTTGGTGATGCTGTTGTTCCTGATTATGAAATTCCATATCATGCTGATATAATTCTTAATTTGAATGGGATGGATAAAGAAGCTGCCGGAAGAACTAGTGGAGAAGGATTTTATTATTTGCTTGGGGATGTTGCTAGACTTCATGAAGCAATGCTTGCTTATGCAAGGGATTATATGATTGAAAAAGGTTTTACATATGCTATACCTCCGTTTATGATTCATAGTAATGTTGTTACTGGAGTTATGTCTTTTCCTGAGATGGAAGCAATGATGTACAAAATTGAAGGAGAAGATTTATTTTTGATTGGGACTAGTGAACATTCAATGATTGGTAGATTTAAAGATCAAATTATTAAAAAGGATGCGTTACCAATTAAAATGACATCATATTCACCTTGTTTTAGAAAAGAAGGTGGGTCACATGGTCTTGAAGAAAGAGGTTTGTATAGAGTTCACCAATTTGAAAAGCAAGAAATGATTGTTTTATGTGAACCTGAAGAGTCAATGGAATGGTATAATAAAATGTGGAAATGCACTGTTGATATATTTAGAAATATGGATATTCCGGTTCGTCAGTTGGAATGTTGTAGTGGTGATTTAGCCGATTTAAAGGTTAAATCTTGTGATATTGAAGCTTGGAGTCCTAGACAACAAAAATATTTTGAAGTTGGTTCTTGCTCAAATTTGGGCGATGCACAGGCTAGAAGATTGTCAATTAGGGTAAAGGGCGAAACAGGAAATTATTATTTGCATACTCTTAATAATACGTGTGTTGCAACTCCACGTGGGTTAATTGCTTTAATTGAAAATAATTATCAAAGTGATGGAAGTGTTAAAGTTCCAAAAGTTTTACAACCTTATATGGGTGGTTTGAAAGTTATAAAGCCTAAAAAATAAAATTGGTGGAGGGTTTATGGTTTGTTTAATTTTATTGTCTGCTTGTATAATAAGTGGAGTAGCAACTGGGAAAGTTTATATAGATATACATAAGTTTATTAAAACGAGTGTTAAACCTTTGGCTTGGAAGATGAATTTAGATTATAAGGAAATGCTTGAAATGTTTGATGCTGATTTAGCTTTTAATTTTAAATTGTTGATTCCAATAGTTAATTATTTACATGCAATGATTGAATTTGGTTCAATGATTCTTAATTATAATAATTTGAAAGATAGAGTTTATAAGATATCGCCGGAGTTTCAATATCAAGATGATGTTAGGCTGGAACATGAAACTGATGGTGATTTAAATGAAAAACAAGATTTTTTTGTGGGGCGTACTATCGATGGTAAAGTGCAAAATATATATTTTGATTATGATGGTAAATATATTAATATAAAAGATTATTCTGCAAGTAATTTTATTGCTTTGCCTGAGGATATGCAAAAGGAAGAATTATTTAATCTTTTGTGTGAGTGGTATTATGGTGGTTATAAATACTTGAATGGTAGCAGTAATATATCTCACGTGTTTGATGAAAAAGTAGCTGAAGCTGTAAAAAGTATTTATTATGAAAATGTCGATTATGTTGTTGAATATGAACAAAAATTAACAAGGAGGCGTTAAGTTATTCCTTGTTTTGTTTTTATATTTAACAAAGTGCTTTTATTTATTTGAATTTTATGATAAAATAAGCAAATGAACGGAGTGATAATATGAATGTACCTGATTTAATGGTTGCTAAAGATCGCAGTAAGGTTGATGTTAAAGAAAAAAAGTTAGATTTAGATATAAAACCTTTTTTTAAAGGTAAAAAATATTTTTTGAGGACTTATGGATGTCAAATGAATGTGCATGATTCTGAAGAAATTAAATATTATTTAGAGTCTCTTGGGTATACAGCTGTTGATGTGTTGGAAGATGCTGATATAGTGATTTTAAATACTTGTGCTATTAGGGAAAATGCTAAAGATAAAGTTTTTGGTTATTTGGGAAGATGTAAACATTTAAAAAAGACTAAGAGAGACTTGATAATTGCTATTACTGGATGTTTAATGCAACAACCTAAGGAAATAGAGGAAATTCACAATCGACATAAATATATTGATATTATTGTTGGGACTCATAATTTAAATGAATTGCCATCTATGATTATAAATGCTAATCAAAAACATTTACAAGAAATTGAGGTTTATTCAAACAGTGATATTGTTTTTGAAAATGTTAAGTACAATAGGGATTCTAAATTTAGTGCATGGATTAATATTATATATGGTTGTGATAAGTTTTGTACATACTGTATAGTTCCTTATACTAGAGGTAGGGAGAGAAGTAGAAAAATAGAAGAAATTTTAGATGAAGTGCGGGATTTAAAGAATAAAGGATATCTTGAGATTACTTTACTTGGTCAAAATGTTAATGCTTATGGTAAAGATTTGAACTTAGGTTATGATTTTGCAACATTGCTTGAAGAAGTGGCTAAAATTGGTATTCCGCGTATTAGATTTGTTACTTCACATCCTTGGAATTTTACTGATAAGATGATTGATGTGATTGCTAAATACGATAATGTTATGCCTTATGTTCATTTGCCAATTCAATCTGGTAGTGATGAAATCTTAAAGAAGATGAACAGAAAATATACAATTGATGAGTATAAAAAATTATTTGATGAAATAAAAAGTAAAGTTAAAAATGTTTCTATTACTACTGATATAATTGTGGGTTTTCCAAATGAATCTGATGAAGATTTTCAAAAAACTTTAGATATTGTTAATTATTGCAAGTATGATGGAGCTTATACATTTATTTTTTCTCCAAGAGATGGAACACCTGCTGCTAAAATGGTTGATACTATTCCTATAGAAATAAAAGAACAGAGATTGTATAAATTAAATGAACTCGTTAATAAATATTCATTGGAAAGTAATGAAAAACTTGTTGGAAATGTTGAAAAGGTTTTGGTTGTAGATAAAAGTGAAAAAGATGATTCAAAAGTATTTGGATATACAGAGTCAATGAAACTTGTTAATTTTGTTGGTTCGAGTGAATTGATTGGAAAAATTATTAATGTTAAAATTATTGATGCTAAAAGCTTTAGTTTAGATGGAGAGGTAAGTCAAGATTAAATTCTTGACTCTTTTTATATGTTGATGGCATAAAAAAAAGTCCGTTTGGACTTTTGATTTTTAAATGGTGGCTCGTCTGAGATTCGAACTCAGGACCCTTTGATTAAAAGTCAAATGCTCTACCTACTGAGCTAACGAACCAAATTCAATAATGTTTTCATTTACTTTTGAAAAAATAAATGGCTGCCTCGGCAGGATTCGAACCGGCGGAATGTCAGAGTCAAAGTCTGATGCCTTACCACTTGGCTACGAGGCAATATATAATATTAAATGGTGGGGAGACATAGATTTGAACTATGGAACCCGAAGGAACAGATTTACAGTCTGCCGCGTTTGACCACTTCGCTATCTCCCCAAAAAAAATGGTGCCGACAGAGAGAGTCGAACTCCCAACCTACTGATTACAAGTCAGTTGCGCTGCCAGTTACGCTATGTCGGCAAATTCATGGTGGGCGCTATAGGACTCGAACCTATGACCCCCTGCTTGTAAGGCAGGTGCTCTAACCAACTGAGCTAAGCGCCCATCTTCCCGATGACAATTTAGATTATACCAGATGATATGATAAATTGCAATAGTTTTTTTTAAAAAATTGCAATTTATGTATATTTTTTGTGATAATTTCATTTTTTGGTGAGAGATAGCGTAGTTATAAGGTAATATTATTTTATATGAATTAATTATTATCTCTATTTATGTGGGACCTAGGTCAAGTTTCAGGTTCAACTGAGCAAAATAAAAAAACAGGAATTCCTGTTTAAAAAAACTAAACTGGTCGAGAAGACAGGATTTGAACCTGCAACCCCTAGGTCCCAAACCTAATGCACTGCCAAATTGTGCTACTTCTCGAGGTATACAATCTATCAAGAAAAAAATTAATGGTGCGCCCAGAGGGACTCGAACCCGCAACCTTTAGATCCGTAGTCTAACGCTCTATCCAATTGAGCTATGGGCGCTTATTTCATCACGTTTCTTCTCGAATGCAATAATATTATATTACATAGAAAGCATAAAAGTCAATGAAAATTACAATTATTTTGCTTATTTTGTCAATTTTTTATTAAAAAAGATAAAAAAAAATATTTTTACTTCTTTAATTCGACAAATTTTTTACTTTTTTTGTGCTATCATATCTTCTTGAAAGGAGGAATTATTATAGAATCCTTAAGTGATTTAAATTTATCTGACGCTGAACATGAAGAAACTATGAAGCAAAATATGAAAATTTTTTGTAAACAATTTTATTATATTCAAGCTTTAAATTGGGTTAAAAGTTCAGGTAATGGAAGTGCTGCTGCTGGAAAAACTTTTGAAGATTTAGTTGGAAAAGCACAAGACAGAATGTTTCTTCCTGATTATTTAGGAATTGAGATAAAAACAAAATCTGTTTCAGCAAAAAGAAAACTTTGTTTATTTAATATGGCACCTGATAGCGAACCTAATATTATTAGAACTCTTTGGAGTAAATGTGGTTGGAGAAGTAAAAAGAATGATTTGAGAGAATTCTTTGCAACTGTTGATGCTCTTAATTTTTCTAATGAACATCGTAAATATGCATTTAAACTTAAAGTAGATTATGATAATAAATGTATTAGACTTTGTATTCGTAAAAATTGGGATGATATTGATGAAATTGATGATCGCTTTTTCTGGACTTTTCAACAATTGGAGAGTAGAATACATGTAAAGCTTTCATATTTGGCATTAATTCACTATGAATCAAAAATGTCATATGGTGAATCATATTTTAAATTTACTAGTCTTGATATGTATCGATACAGATACTTTGAAAATTTTTTAGAACTTATTGAAGCTGGAAAAATTACCGTTGATTTTAAAATTTTAACCCATGGTGATGGAGATGACTTTGGAAAACCAAATGACAAAGGAACCAGTTTTATAATAAGTGAAGATGATTTGGATATTTTATTTGAAAAAATTCCAATTAGAAACTATATTTTTAGTTAAAAAAAACGGACTGCATGAGCATGAAGTTGTCAATAAAAAGTAGACAGTAAAAAACATTTATTTAAACCCTAGTTGAGTTCTATACTCAATTGGGGTTTTATAATTTAATGCATAACTAGGTCTTAAGTAATTGTGGTCATATA
>OLQV01000210.1_pt1 | contig 61407 bp, 53 predicted proteins | sample 1672371 | NCBI WGS metagenome assembly OLQV01 (sample SAMEA3136676, study PRJEB25190) | human gut metagenome
TCTTTGACAAGTCGGACCGGCGCCCGGAGCTTCCGGGCGCCGGTTTTTTATGCACAAAATTTGCAGATTCTTCTTGCGTTTTCCCTTTCTTTCCTTTATAGTATAGGGAACCTGCGTAAAAGGGTCGTGAAGACATGGGGTTTTGGGAGCTGGCCGTGCTGGCAGTCGGTCTGTCGATGGACGCGTTCGCCGTTTCCGTCTGCAAGGGACTGGCCCTGCAGCGCGTGTCGTGGAAGGAATGCTGCATCGCGGGGGCATGGTTCGGCGGTTTTCAGGCGCTCATGCCGCTGCTGGGCTATCTGCTCGGCACGCAGTTTGAGCAGTTTGTCACCTCCGTCGACCACTGGATCGCGTTCGTTCTGCTGGGCATCATCGGCGGCAACATGATCCGCGAGGCGCTGTCCAAGGACGAAGATCAGCTCGATGCCTCGCTCGCATGCAAGACCATGCTCCTGCTCGCCGTCGCGACAAGCATCGACGCGCTCGCCGTCGGCATCACGTTCGCGTTCCTGCCCGGCACGCGCATCGTGCCCGCCGTGGCGCTCATCGGCACGATCACCTTCGCCTTTTCCGCGGCCGGTATCCGGCTCGGCAGCGTGGTCGGCCTGCGCTTCAAGCGCAAGGCAGAGTTTGCCGGCGGCGGGATCCTCATCCTGCTCGGCACGAAGATCCTGCTCGAACACCTCGGCATTTTGTAAAAACATCTTTTTTCTCCGCGATCCGGCCCGGATCGCGGAGTTTTTTCACGTTTTGTGCGTTGCGAGACAAGTTTTCACACTCGCGCGAATATGTTGAACCAGCAGCAAAAAAACGCCAAATCGCGAACGAAGAAAACGGAAATTCTGCACAACAATTCCTTTCATATTTGTTGCAAAAAGACGGTTTTTTGGCACTTGCAAAAGAAATAATCTGTTTCTCTTGCGATTTTGTGAAATTTAAGATATAGTTTATGATAAGCGTTCGGTATTAGACTGAAATTTGCTTAAATGAGTGGAGGAACGATATGAAAAAAGTATTACTCACCATCATCAGCGTCTGCCTGATCGCTGCGAGTATCTTCGGCCTGTTCGCCGGAGTGAGCAGCTTCAGCGACATCATGAATGTCAAAGAGTACAAGGAAGAGGACGCGAAAGAGGGTCTGGAAGCGATCGAGACGCTCAACGACGGTCTGGACCAGCTGCAGGAGAACGAGGGCACTTACCTCGCCGGTGTGGACACCTACACCGCCGGTCTGATCGCCTACTCCGAAGGCAAGTCGACGCTCTCCGCGGGCTACGCCGCCTACTACGCCGGCAAGAAGCAGCTCGAGGAAGGCAAGGCCCAGTACGCCGCCGGCAAGAAGCAGATTGAGGACAACACCGCAGCCTACAATGAAGGCAAGGCCACCCTCGCCAAGATTGAGCCTCTGATGCCCTACGTTAACCAGTATGTCGAGTTCCGCGACGGCACCATCGCAAACCTCGCCGGCTTCTCGAACGCGCAGGCGTGGTTCGTCTCCGTCGTACGTCCGATCGCGGCCAAGCAGGGTCTGGATATCCCGGCCGACGTGACTGACCTGCCGGCTTACATCCAGAAGATGGTCGCGGACGGCAAGGCCCAGCTCAAGCAGTATGAAGACGGCCTGGTCCAGCTGGCCGAGGCCGAGAAGGCCATCGCCGCAGGCGAGGCTCAGCTCAGAGACGCTGAGAAGCAGCTCGCGCAGGGCGAGGTCGATCTTGCGGCCGGCGGCAACCAGCTTGCCGACGGCAAGAAGCAGCTCGGCGTGTTCGAGGACGGCTGCGCGCAGGTCGCTGCCGGCTGTGAGCTCCTGATGACTCAGCCCGCTTACATGAACAACGAAGGCAAGGGCGACAAGGTCATGTGCCCGAGCGTTGCCGACATCCTCAAGGAGCGCCACGGCGACAACTTCTCCATCTGGGAGCTCGACGACAACGGTGAGGTTCGTGTCGTCAACGGCTGCCAGTACCTGAACCTCGACAACTGCCGCGCGGTCGGCCAGGCCGGTAAGGACTACATCGAGGTCTACCAGACCGGCGCCGTCACCAAGGAAGTCATGGGCAGAATCGGCGTCGTCGCCACGATGATCCTCGCCTCCGTGCTCGGTCTCATCGCCGGCCTGTTCGGCATCCTGTCCGTGATCCGCATCAGCAAGGGCAAGATCGTGACCGCCTCCGTCTGCGGCATCATCTCGGCCGTCATCGCCGTCGCCGGCAACATCATCGGCATGCTCACCGGCTACACCGGCTACACGTTCGCCTGCCGCTACGGCGAAGCCGGTGCTTACACCTACGAGTTCACGGGTCACACCCAGTTCGTCGCGATCGTCATTCTGGCCATCGTTGCGATCCTGTTTGCGATCATCGCGTGTGTCGTCTCCGGCGCTTACAAGCGTTCGCAGAAGGCCGTTGCCGATCAGGCCGCCGCTGCTGCCGCTCCGGTCGCCGAGCCGATCGCCGAGTAAGCAAGACAATCCAACAAAAATCTCCGGAGTCAGACTCCGGAGATTTTTTATATCCCGCCGCACCAAGATACCGGTGCGGCGGTTTTTGCATTTGTACGCTCACTGCCAGAGCTCCGCCGTCACAAACTGCCGTCCCTTGCGCGACACACCGCCGACCTCCGTGACCGTGCCCTTGCCCGCACCGCGCAGCAACAGCACGTCGCCCGGTGCGACCGGCGCATCCGGACGCAGGCACTCGGCATAGTTGAGGTGCACCGCGCCCGCGCGGATCTGCGCCGCGGCGCTCGTGCGCGAGAGGCGAAACATCCCGCTCACGACGGCATCCAGCCGCGCCGACTGCACCGTGAACGTCACAGGGCGCACCTTGCGCTCCGGCACGGGCACTGCGGACAGCGGCACTGCCGCCGCCTTCACGCCCGCGCGGCCGACCTGTTCGAGTGTGCGCAGCTCCGGCTCCACGCTCGGCAGACAGAACACGAATGCGCCGTGCGCCTGCACGAGAATGTCGCCGACCCATTCGCGCCGGATGCCGAGACCGAGGATCGCGCCGAGATAGTCCCGGTGGCCGGGCGCGGCGAAGGGCGCCGAAAACTGCACCGCGCACAGATGCTCCGCAGGGTCAAAGTCCGCGGGTGTGAGGTAAAACGGCAGGAAAAACGCCACCTGCCGCTCGCACCCCTCCGCGCCGCCGTGCAGTACGAGCGTGCAGTCACGGTGACGCGCCCAGTTCGTGAGCGCATACTGCTCCGCCGGGGTCAGAAACGCCGTGGACGTGACCGACGCCGTGCGCTCACAGCGCTCAGTCAGATCGGCTGCACGCCGCAGAAGGTCTTCCTCCACTGCCCTCACCTCCCGTTCAGGTCGCGGATGGCGGCCTCGAGCTGCTGCGCCACCTGCGCCAGCTCCTGCCGGAATTCGCGCGCGCTCATGCGCAGCACACCCGCGCGCAGCGCCGTGAGCTGGATGAGCGCGTCGGACGTGACGACGCGCACGGAGTCGTTTTTTCCGATCTCATCGGCGAGCTTTTCCATATAGGCATCCGCCGTCTCGCCCTGCCGCGTAAAGACCACGTGCAGACCGCTGCGGTCGAACTTCTCGCCCTGACCGCCGGGGACGCGGTAGCCGTCGAACACGACCACGACCTCGCGGCGCGTGAAGGCGGCGTAGTTGCTCAGCGCATCCATAAGCCGCTCGCGCGCAGCGTCGATGTGACCGCTGTCAGCGAGGGCACGCAGCTCGTCCCACGCGAAGATGACATTGTAGCCGTCGACGATCACGCGCTCACGCCGGGGATGGAACAGCTCTGCGCGCCCGGCATCGTCCGCGCCGGGCGCGGCGTTGCGCACGGGGGCTGCATACTGCGCGCGGCGGATCGGGCCGAACTCGCGCTGCAGGATCTGCTCAAGCTCCCGGTCGTCGAGATCGAAGCGGCGGCGGAACATGCGCGGCGCGGGCGGAGCCTCGTCCGCCTCCGCCTTGCCGAAGCCGGTGTCAAGATGCATATAATCGCGCACGCGGTCCCACGGGATGACCGTGCCCGCACCGTGCGCGCAGAACACGCTGTCCGGCGTGTTGTCAAAGTCGCGCGTGGGCTCGTAGCCGCTCTCTGCGATGACCTCCTGCGCGTTGTGGCAGGTGTCGTAACCCGCGACGGTGCACGAGATACGTCCGCGCCCGCGGGTATAGGCCGCGACCTCGGCGGGATAATCGCGCATCGTGCTCACCGGCGCGCGGCCCGTGAGCACGGCCATGTCGCCGTGCGTCTCGGGTGAGGAAAACGTGCCGCACATGAGGCGCACATCGCTGATCGCGCGGCCGATCTGCTCAGCCGGTACTTCCATGCGAAAGGCGTAGTACGGCTCGAGCAGAACGCTCTCGGCCTGCATGAGCCCCTGCCGCACCGCGCGCCACGTCGCCTGGCGGAAGTCGCCGCCCTCCGTGTGCTTGACGTGCGCGCGTCCGGCCAGCAGCGTAATCTTCACGTCCGTCAGCGGTGCGCCGGTGAGCACGCCGCGGTGGCACTTCTCGGCCAGATGCGTGAGGATCAGGCGCTGCCAGTTCCGGTCGAGCACGTCCTCGCTGCAGGAGGTATCAAACGTCAGCCCCGTGCCGCGCTCGGCGGGCTCGAGCAGCAGGTGCACCTCGGCATAGTGGCGCAGCGGCTCGAAATGTCCCACGCCCTCGACCGGCGCCGCGATCGTCTCCTGATACAGGATGCGGCCGGAATCGACCTGCACGTCCACATCGAACCGCTCGCGGATGAGGCTTTTGAGCACCTCGATCTGCACCGTGCCCATGAGCTGGATGTGGATCTCGCGCAGTGCCTCGTCCCAGACGATGTGCAGCTGCGGGTCTTCCTCCTCAAGCTCACGCAGGCGCGGCAAAAACGCGCGCGCATCCACATCCGGCGGCAGACCGATGCGGTAGGTCAGCACCGGCTCGAGCGACGGCGGCATGGACGCGGCTGCGCTGCCGAGCCCCTGCCCCGGATATGTCTGCGTGAGTCCCTGCACGGCGCACACGCCGCCGGCGGGGACTGTCTCCGCCGTCTCGAATTTTTCTCCCGCATAGAGCCGGATGGCATTCACCTTCTCCTGCACGGGCGTGTCCGCGCCGCGCGGAAGGTACGTCAGCGGGGTGCGCACGCGCAGCTGCCCGCCCGTCACCTTCAGACATGTGAGGCGATTGCCCTGCGCGTCGCGCATGATCTTATAGACCCGCGCGCCGAATTCCGACGGGTAGTCCGGCGGCGCAGCGTAGCGCGCGAGCGCCGCGAGCAGCTCGTCCACGCCCGTGAGCTTCAGCCCCGAGCCGAACAGACACGGGAAGAGCTTCCGCCCGCGGATGAGCGCGCGCACGGTCTCGTCCGGCAGCGCGCCGGTGTCGAGATACTGCTCGAGCGCCGCTTCATCGCACAGGGCGATCTGCTCCGGGTCGGGATCTGTAAAGTCTACGCACGCGCCGCTCAGGTGTGCGCGCAGGTCGGCCATGAGCGCCGCGCGCTCCGCACCCGGCAGATCCATCTTCGTCACGAACACGAACACCGGCACGCGGTAGCGCCGCAGCAGCTGCCAGAGCGTCTGCGTGTGCGCCTGCACGCCGTCCGTGCCGCTGATGACGAGCACCGCATAATCGAGCACCTGCAGCGTGCGCTCCATCTCGGCGGAAAAGTCCACGTGCCCCGGCGTGTCGAGCAGTGTGACTGCCGTGTCGCCGAGCGTCATGCGCGCCTGCCGCGAAAAGATCGTGATGCCGCGCGCACGCTCGAGCGCGTGCGTGTCCATGTGCGCATTTTTATGGTCGACACGGCCGAGGTCGCGGATCGCGCCCGTGCGGTAGAGCAGCGCCTCGGACAGCGTCGTCTTTCCGGCGTCGACGTGCGCCAGGATTCCCAAAACCAGTTGCTTCATAAGCACCTCGTGAATTTGCAAAGATAAAATCAGTATACCAAAAAAAGCGCCTGTGGGAAACCCCACAGGCGCAACAGTTCACAAAACCTCGTAGCCTTTCGCCAATGGCGCGGCGAAAGAAAGTGGAATCATTTTCTCCGGCGACATGTGCGGCGGAGAAAATACCGCTCGGCCTGCAAACGTGCGCGCTGTTCGTCTCCGGCGGACAGCGCGTGCGCTGCAGTCAGGCCGCAAACCTCTTTTCAAAAAAGTAATACTTTTTTGAAAGGCAAAGCGCCCGTGGGAAACCCCACAGGCGCATATTGCAGTTTACCAGATGTTGTCCGGATACTTGCCCGCGTCGCGCAGCGCGCGCAGCGCCGCGACCACGTCCGACAGGTCGTCATGATACGTCACGCCGTGCCACGCGTCATCCGTGTGCAGCATGGTCACGTCCGCCGTGCCGGCGTGCAGCTGCGCGTCCACGATCGACGGCACGAAATACTCGCACTTGAGCGGGTTGCGCGGCAGGTTCTTATCCAGAAACGCCGGGAAGCGGCGCTCGAGTTCGCGCAGGTACAGCGGCGAAAAGCCCCAGAAATTCATCGACACCGTCGTATCGCCCGGCAGGTCGATGAAATGCTCGCCGTCCTCGGTGTAGGCGGCGTCCGCACCGCGCTGCTCGATGTGCGTGCGCTCCGTGATGCTCTCAAGCATACCGCCGCGCTCCGTGCAGACACCGCGCGACACGCTGCCGTTGGCCGTGACGGTGTTGCGCAGGCGGAAGCCCACCATGGCATACGACCGCTCGGGGCGCGGCACGGCCAGAAAATCATACAGCAGGCGGTAGGCCTCAATGCCGTAATAGTCGTCGGAATTGATGACGGCAAACGGCCCGTCGATCTCGGGCGCGGCACACAGCACGGCGTGAGCGGTGCCCCACGGCTTCGTGCGGCCGTCGGGCACGGTGTAGCCCTGCGGCAGTGTGTCGAGCTTCTGATAGGCATAGCGCACGTCGAACGCCGCAGCCACGGCCGGTCCGACGCTCTCACGAAACTCCTCGGCGGTCTCCTCCTTGACGACGAACACGACCTTGCGGAAGCCCGCGCGGTAGGCGTCAAAGAGCGAATAGTGCAGCAGAAAATGGCCGTACTCATCCACGGGCGTCGTCTGCTTCGGGCCTCCGAAGCGGCTGCCCATACCGGCGGCCATGATGACCAGACAGGGTTGATGCATACTCCTCGTTCCTCCATATCTCAAAGGGTCTGAGCCATTATAGGCCGTGGGCGGAAATTTGTCAATTTCACGCCGCCGCATCTTGGAACTGCACACAAAATATGCTATACTCTGTGTCATCTATCTTGGCAGTTGTCATCGGGAGGAATATGGTATGCAGCGGAAAATCGGTACTCTGCGGCTGGGGCTGACCTTTGCCGGGTGCTTTCTCGGCGCGGGGTATGTGTCCGGACAGGAACTGTGGCAATATTTCGGCGCGTTCGGCGCACACGGTCTTCTGGGGCTTGTGCTTGCGATCGCGTTGCTCGGCGGCACGGGTGTGCTGCTGCTGCGGCTGAGTGCACGCACCGGCATCGAGACAATGGACGCGCTGATCGTGCGCGCGGACATTCCGTGGCTGCGCACACTTGTCGGCGTGCTGACGGCGGCGCTGCTGTTCGGCGTCGTGTGCATCATGGCAGCCGGCATCGGCGCGCTCGGCAGCCAGATGCTCGGCCTGCCGGTGTGGCTGGGCTCGGCGATCGTGTGCGTGCTCATCGCGGCGGCGGCATATTTCGGCGTCGGCGGTATGGTGACGGTGTTTACCGTGGCCGTCCCGTGCATGATCGTCGCGGCGCTCATCATCGCGGGCATCCGGATACACCGCACCGGGCTGACCGCCGCAGCCTTCGCCGGCGGGAGCACGAACCCCATGCTCGGCAGCTGGGTCACGAGCGCCGTGAACTATGCGGCCTACAACTTCTTTGCCACCGTGGGCATTCTCGCCCCGATGACGCAGCATCTGAAAAGCCGCAGCACCGCCGGTTGGGGCACGCTGCTCGGCTGCGTGCTGCTGCTTGCGGTCGCGCTCGGCGTGCTGTGCGCACTGGCGACGAGTCCGGAGAGCATCGCGGCGCCCCTGCCCATGCTCGATCTCGCGTGCCGGCTCGGTGCGGCCGGCATCGTGTACGCCGTGCTGCTCTTTTTCGGCATGTTCGGCACGAGCGTCTCCTCGCTCGTGGCCGTGCTGACCTATACCGGGCAAAAATCCGCGTGGCTGTCGGCCCACCGCACGCTCGTGCTGCTCGTGCTCACGGCCGCCGCCTTTTCCGGAAGCCTGTTCGGCTTCGGCGACCTGATCGGCACTGTCTACCCGGTCTACGGTTACCTCGGCATGGCCGCCATGCTGCTTGTGACCGAGCACGCCATACATGCCCGCCGCGCCGCAGCCGGAGATTGACCCGCGGCGCAAGACCTGCTACAATAGAAACATTCACAAGTCCCACGTTCTGGAATCTTTTACAGGAGGAACTGCGATGAAACATCTCAAAAAGACGCTGTGTCTGCTGCTGGCGGTCATGATGCTGCTGGCGCTGGGCGTTCCGGCGATGGCCGCGGGCGAAGTCCCGGTCGATGCCGCGCATTTTCCCGACCCGGTGCTGCGCGAATACGTGACCGAGCACTGCGACACGAACGGCGACGGCAAGCTCTCAGCTGCCGAGTGCGCGGCCGTGCAGTGCATCGACCTGCTGGAAACGCAGATCACGAAGATCGCCGATCTGACCGGCATCGAGCACTTCACGGGCCTGCGTGAGCTGCTCGCATGCAATAACCAGATCACGGCGCTCGACCTGAGCGGCATGACCAAGCTCGAAAAGCTCGACGTGTCCGGCTGCAGCAAGCTGCAGAGCCTGAAGCTCTCCGGCTGCGCGGCGCTCACAACGCTCGATGTCTCGAGCTGCGCGCTCACGGCGCTCGACCTGACCGGCTGCAGCGCGCTGCGCTCGGTCGCCTGCTCCTACAACGCGCTGACGGCGCTCGACGTGTCCGGCGCCGACAAGCTGACCACGCTCGAGTGCAGCGCCAACCGCCTGACCGCGCTCGATCTGAGCGGGCACAAGGCGCTCAAGGTGCTCACGTGCAGCCTCAACGCTCTGACGAAGCTCGACCTCACGGGCTGCACCGCGCTCGAATCGCTCGACTGCAGCGACAACGCGCTCGCCGCGCTTGACCTCTCGGGCTGCACCGCCCTCAACGCCACCGCGCAGGGCGACGGCAAGACCGAAAATCCGATCCTCAGCCCGCAGTATCTGCCAGAGCAGACCGGCGCGGTCACGGACGGCGGCAAGTGCACCGTGTACTTCGACGTCATCGTCGGCAAGGATAGCCTCGGCAGCATCACGCGCGTGCTCGATGCAAACTATGACAAGCAGACCGGCGAGGCGGAGTTTGCCAAGACGCCGGACTACTTCACCTACAGCTACGACACAGGGCGCAAGGGTCTGCCCGCCATGAGCGTGTATTTCGAGATGCAGGGTCTGACGCGCGGCGTTGCACTCGACGAGAAAAACTTCCCGGACGAGGCCTTCCGTGCCCTGCTTGCCGAGGCCGTTGACGGCAACGGCGACAGCCTGCTCTCGACGCTTGAAACGCGCCGCGTGTCGGAGCTCAACTGCAGCGGTCTCGGCATCGCCGATCTGACCGGCATCGAGCACTTCACGCAGCTCGTGGCGCTCAACTGCGAAAACAACGAGCTCACCGCGCTCGACGTGTCGAAAAACAAGCTCCTGAGCGAGATCTACTGCGGCGGCAACCGGCTCGCCACGCTCGATCTGACCGGTCTGCCCATCAAGGACGCCGAGACCGACACCGGTCACGTTCAGAAGCTGACCGGCAGCTACACGCTCAGCGGTACGGAAAACGGTGTTGGGCTGTTCGACCTCAGCCAGATCGTCGGCAAGGAGCACATCGGCAGCATCACCGAAGTCAAGGGTGCTGCATACGACAAAGAGACCGGCATCGCACGCTACAGCGCCGCCGTCGAGACCCCCAGCTATACCTACAGCACCGGCAGCAGCGCCGTGTCGCTCACGGTCGAGTTCGCGCTGGATCTGAGCAAGCTGCCCAAGACTCCGTTCGAAGATGTGAAGGCCGGCGCATGGTATTTTGACGCGGTGCTCGACGCCTTCCGGGACGAGCTTATGGTCGGCATGTCCGAGACGGAGTTCAGCCCCGGTGCCCCCATGACGCGCGCCATGCTTGTGGCTGTGCTGCACCGGCTGGCCGGCAGTCCGAGCGTGAGCGGCAAGATGCCGTTTACGGACGTTGCATCCGGCACGTGGTACTATGACGCCGTGCTCTGGGCAAGCCAGAACGGTATCGTCGCCGGCATGAGCGAGACGACGTTTGCCCCGCAGGAGAACATCACGCGTGAGCAGATCGTGGCCATCTTCAGCCGCTACACCGCAAAGTTTTCACCCGACAAGACGGAGGCAGCCGCCGAGTTGACCGGCTTTGCCGACAGTGCCAGCGTGTCTGACTGGGCCCTGGACGACATGAAATGGGCCGTCGCATACAAGGTCATCAACGGCAGTCCGAGCGCCGGAAAACTCTATCTGAATCCGCAGGGCAACGCCACGCGCGCGGAAGTTGCGACCATTCTCATGCAGTACCGCGCGCTGTAACGCGCGCCGATCCAACCGAAAAGGAGTGTCTGCCATGTCCAGAACCAAGTTCATGGGTATCTTCCTTGTGATCCTCGGCGTCATCAGCATCGTCGTCGGCATCGTGCGCGGCGACATGTTCAGCAGCGCCACGATGTGCATCGGCTACCTGCTGCCCATCGCGCTCGGCGCGGTGATACTGATCGTCGAACATGTCGGCGGCGGCGAGACCAAGCGGGAGACCGGCCGATCCGACGCGGCGCTGGCCGACGACAGGAACAAGAAGAAAAAGCGCAAATAAGCCAAAACGAAAACAGCCGCCATCCTCACGGGATGGCGGCTGTTGAGCCTGTCAAAGAAGTATCACTTTTTTGACAAAGGGGTTAGCGGCCTGACTGCAAACGCACGCGCCGTCCGCCTTGGGCGGACGGCGCGCACGTTTGCAGGCCGAGAAGTATTTTCTCAGCCGCACATGTCGCCTGAGAAAATGATCGGACTTTCTTTGCGCCTGCGGGCGCAAACTCTACGAGGTTTTTGCCGAGCTGAATGCCCGCTTCCAGTCGGAAGCGGGCGTTTATTTTATTCTGCGCGTTTTATTCTGCGCCGGGGATGCGCAGCTCCCGGCAGCTGCCCGCGCCGAAGCGCGCCTCCATCGCCTGCCGGTAGGCGGGAAAGGCAGTACACGGCATGAGTGCCTGCACGCCCCCGGCAAAGCCGCCGCCGTGTACGCGCCACGCACCCACTCCGTCGAGCAGCGCCGACGCGCAGGCAAGCCCGCGCGCGAGCCGGTCGTCCCCGCCGGGGACCTGGATGTTGCGCAGCAGCTGCTCCGACGAACGGCCGGAGGCGTTCATGAGGCGCAGGTATTCCCCCGCATCCCGGCGCGCAAGCGCATCACGCATCTGCGGCACGCGCGCGTTTTCTGCGAAAAAGTGTGCCGCGCGGTCGTCGGCAAGTCCCGGCTGCCGGTGGGCGAAAAAGTCCGCCGGGTCGACCTGCGAGAGCGTCTCGGCGCCGAAGCGCCGCGCAACGCTGTGCATATCGGCCGGGATCGCGGCGTAGGCCGCCGTCAGCCCTGCGTGGCTGCCGCCGGTGTCCGTCAGGCTGAGCGTGAGCCCCATGGCGGCAAACGGCGCCGCGACCGGAAGGATCTCCCCGGCGGCAAAATCGAGATACACCGCGCCGCTGCGCGCGCACGCCATCTGATCCATGAGGCCGGAGGGCTTTCCGAAGTGCCGGTTTTCCGCCTGCTGACCGAAGCGGGCAAGCTGCTCCGGCGTGAACGCGCCGCCGTTATAGAGCGCGTTGAAGATGCGGCCGACGAGGATCTCAAACGCGGCCGAGGACGACAGCCCGCCGCCTGTACGCAGCGCAGAGGAAGCCCACGCCTCGAAGCCGCCGACTTCCCCGCCGGCTTCCAGAATGGCCGCCGCCACGCCGCGCACGAGCGCCCACGGCTTGCCATAGGCGCGCGCATCAACGCTCAGATCGTCGAGCGAGACGGTAAACGGACGGTATCCCCGCGAGTGGATGCACACGCGGCGGTCACGGCGGCGCGCGGCGCGCGCGCGGATGCCCACGTCCACGGACGCCGCCAGCACGCGCCCGAGCTGGTGATCGGTATGATTCCCGGCCAGCTCCGTGCGGCCGGGGGCAAAAAATCGCTGCATGGTGTCCTCCTGATCCGATAAAAAGGCCGGCAGGCAAGCTGCCCGCCGGCTTCCCTGCTTGTCAACGAACCTCGTAGAGTTTGCGCCCGCAGGCGCAAAGAAAATCCAATCATTTTCTCCGGCGACATGTGCGGCGGAGAAAATACTTCTCGGCCTGCAAACGTGCGCGCCGTTTGCCTTGGGCAGACGGCGCGTGCGCTGCAGTCAGGCCGCAAACCCTTTTGTCAGAAAGTAATACTTTCTGACAGTCTAAAAGGCCGGCAGGCAAACTGCCCGCCGACCTGACTGTGCAGAAAAACTCAGTGCTTGCGCGCGAGCACCCGCTCGATGCCGCGCACGACGCCGGCAGCATCCACGCCGTATTTGGCGAGAAGCTCGGTGTACTTGCCGGTCTCGGTGAACGTATCGGGGATACCGACAAACTCCGTCGGCGCAGCCGCGCCGCCCCATGCAAGCACCTCCGCCACGGCGCTGCCGAGGCCGCCGTAGATGTTGTGCTCCTCGGCGGTGACGATCGCGCCCGTCTCCTGCGCGCAGCGCAGAATGAGCTCACGGTCGATGGGCTTGATGGAATACATGTCCACCACGCGCACGGACACGCCGCGCTCGGCCATCTGCTCGGCCGCCTCGAGCGCCTTGTGCACAAGGATGCCGCAGGCGATGACGGTCACGTCCGTGCCGTCGCGCACGATCGCGCCCTTGCCGCACTCGAACTTCGTGTTCTCGTCATACAGATCCGGATACACGTCGCGCGACAGGCGCAGGTACATCGGGCCGTAGGTGTCGACGGCGTACTTCGTCGCCCAGCGGGTGCTGGCCGCGTCCGACGGAACAAGCACGGTCATGTTCGGCAGCGAGCGCATGACAGCGATGTCCTCGGTGGCGTGATGCGTCGCGCCGTCGAGCGCGTCGGACATACCGCAGTAAGCGCCGCCGAACTTCACGTTCAGGTTGCCGTAGCACACCTGTGCACGCGCCGAGATGAGACCCAGCGTCGTCAGGAACACCGTGAACGTGTTCACGAACGGGATCTTGCCTGTTGTGGAAAGACCCGCCGCCGTGGCGACCATATCCGACTCGGCAATGCCCATGTTGAAATGCCGCTCGGGGTGCGCCTTGGCGAAAATGCCGCTCTTGGTAGAGCCGGACAGGTCGGCATCGAGCACGACGATATTCTCATTGGTATCGCCGAGCTCGGCGAGCACAGTGCCGTATACTTCACGAATGGATTTTCCCATCAGACGTTCCCTCCCAGTTCCTGCATTGCCTGCGCGAATTCCGCGTCCGGAATGGCCTTGCCGTGCCAAGCGGCCTTGCCCTCCATAAAGGACACGCCCTTGCCCTTGACCGTGTCGGCCAGGATCACGGTCGGCACGCCCTTGCAGGCGGCGGCAGCGTCGAGCGCGGCGTCCAGCGCGGTCAGATCGTGCCCGTCGCAGCGCAGCACGTTCCAGCCAAAGGCGCGCCACTTGCCGGGCAGGTCGCGCAGTGGCATGATCTCATCGGTCGTGCCGTCGAGCTGTACCTTGTTCCAGTCGACGATGGCGGTGAGATTGTCGAGGCCGAACTTCACGGCCGAGGCAGCCGCCTCCCAGACGGCGCCCTCATCGAGCTCGCCGTCGCCGAGCACGGCATACACGCGCGCGTCGGACTGATTGAGCTTCAGGCCGAGGGCGATGCCCTGCGCCGCGGCGAGGCCGATGCCCAGCGGGCCGGACGGCATATCCACGCCCGGCGTGCGCATGCACGGGTGACCCTGCAGCGGGCTGCCGGTCTGGCGCAGCGTGTTCATGCTCTCGATGGGCAGAAAGCCCTTGCCGATCAGGTTGCGGTAGAGCATGGGCGCAGCGTGCCCCTTGCAGAGCACAAGGCGGTCGCGGTTCGGGTCGTCGGGGTGTGCGGCGTCGACATGCATCCGCTGCTGGTACAGCAGCGTGAGGATCTCACAGGCAGACAGGCTGCCGCCCGGGTGGCCGGACTGTGCGCCGTGAATGGCCGTGAGTACGTCGATCCGATACTGACGGCAGAGCTTCTGGAGCTCAGCCGTGCGTTCCGGTGTCAAAGACATGGTAATTGTCCTCCTGTTTTGTGTTACATTATTAAGATACAACGACCGTATTTTGATGTCAACGGCACGAACTGGTTTTTTCGTGCCTTTTCCCTTGTTAATTTAATAATCGTTGCTTTCGCGCGGAACAATGGCTATAATTGAAAAGAATATATTTTGTTGTCTGCATCCCGCAGACCCATTCAGGAGGCGAGGTCAATGGACCCCAACAAGACGCTGAACATGACCATGCTCTGCGATTTTTATGAGCTGACGATGGGCAACGGCTATCTCGACCACAACATGCAGGATCGCATCACCTACTTCGATGTGTTCTTCCGCAGCGTGCCCGACGACGGCGGCTACGCCATCGCCGCCGGTCTGGAGCAGATCATCGACTACATTCAGAACCTGCACTTCACCGACGAGGATATTGCCTATCTGCGCGGCCGGAAGCTGTTTAGCGAGGCATTTCTGGACTATCTGAAAAACTTCCGCTTCACCGGCGACATCTGGGCCGTGCCGGAGGGTACGCCCGTGTTCCCGCGTGAGCCGCTCATCACGGTGCGCGCCCCGGCCATTCAGGCGCAGCTTGTGGAGACGTATCTGCTGCTGCAGATCAATCACCAGAGCCTGATCGCCACGAAGGCCAGCCGCATCTGCCGCGCCGCGCAGGGACGCACGGTGCTCGAGTTCGGCTCGCGCCGCGCGCAGGGTGCCGACGGGGCGATCCTCGGCGCGCGCGCCGCTTACATCGGCGGCTGTGCCGGCACCGCCTGCACGATCTCGGACGAGGTGTACGGCGTGTATGCCGGCGGCACGATGGCACACTCCTGGGTGCAGATGTTCGACTCCGAGCTCGATGCCTTCCGCGCCTACTGCCAGACCTATCCCACCAACGCGACCCTGCTCGTGGACACCTACAACAGCCTGCAGTCCGGCGTGCCGAACGCCATCCGCGCCTTCAACGAGGTGCTCAAGCCGCTGGGCATCACGCGCTGCGGCATCCGCTTCGACTCCGGTGACATCGCCTACCTGACGAAAAAGGCGCGCAAAATGCTTGACGATGCCGGCTGGACCGACTGCAAGATCACCGTGTCCAACGCGCTCGATGAGCGCCTGATCGCGGGGCTGCTGCGGCAGGGCGCGCAGGTCGACAGCTTCGGCGTGGGCGAGCGGCTCATCACCGCGCGCAGCGAGCCGGTGTTCGGCGGCGTGTACAAGCTCGCGGCCGTCGAGGACGAGGACGGCAACATCATCCCGAAGATCAAGATCAGCGAAAACGTCGGCAAGATCACAAACCCGCACTTCAAAAAGGTCTACCGCTTCTACAGCAAGGATACCGGCATGGCCGAGGCGGATTACATCTGCCTGCACGACGAGGTCGTGGACGACACGCAGCCGCTCGAGATCTGCGACCCCGACGCGACGTGGAAGAAGAAGGTGCTCACCGACTTCACGGCGCGCGAGCTGCTCGTGCCCGTCTTCCGCGGCGGCGAGCTCGTGTATCAAAAGCCCTCGCTCGACGAGATCCGCACCTACTGCGCCGGGCAGCTTGCGACCCTGTGGCCGGAGGTGCTGCGCTTTGACTACCCGCACAACTACTACGTCGACCTGTCGGAAAAGCTGCTGAAGATCAAGCTCGACCTGCTCAACGCCGGCGGAAAGTCGCAGGGCTGAGGCATGGAGGCCGCTTCCCGCCGTCAGGCGATCCTTGACCGGCTGCGCTCGGCCGACCGTCCCGTGAGCGCGTCCGCGCTCGCCGCCGGGCTGAACGTCAGCCGCCAGATCATCGTGGGCGACATCGCGCTGCTGCGCGCAGGCGGCGCGGAGATCTCCGCCACGCCGCGCGGCTACGTGCTGCCGCGGGCGACCGACGGCATCACGCGCACCATTGCCTGCCGTCACACGCTGGCGCAGACCGGGCAGGAGCTCGACATCCTTGTGGACAACGGCTGCACCGTGCTCGACGTCATCGTTGAGCACCCGGTCTACGGTCAGCTCACCGGTCAGCTCCAGATCAGCAGCCGCTACGATGTGGAGCAGTTCCTCGCGCGCATCCGCAACAGCGATGCCGCACCGCTGAGTATGCTCACCGGCGGACTGCATCTGCACACGCTGTGCTGCCCGAACGAGGATGCCTACACACGCGCCTGCGCTGCGCTCAAGGCTGCCGGCCTGCTGCTGGGCGATTGACAGAAGTTTAATTTAGTTGACAAGTACAGAGGAAGCCTTTATAGTATGCTTTACAGGTGTCAAGACACCTGTAAAGCATACTTATTTTATCTCACATATTTCTAGGAGGGCTTCACTATGCAGCGATTCCGGGACTTTCTGAAGCGAAAGGACATCGAGATCTCTCTGCGGCGCTACGGCATCGACGCGCTCGGCGCGATGGCGCAGGGCCTGTTTTGCTCGCTGCTGATCGGCACGATCCTCAACACGCTCGGTCAGCAGTTCCACATCGGTTTTCTCAACGCCATCATCTTCACCCTCGGCAAGGGTGAGGCCGCGGTCGGCTATACGATCGGCGGCTGCGCGTCGCTGATGGTCGGTCCGGCGATGGCGGTCGCCATCGGCCACGCGCTGCATGCGCCGGCGATGGTGCTCTTCTCCCTCGTTCCGGTCGGCTTTGCGACAAACGCCATGGGCGGCGCCGGCGGTCCGCTGGCCGTGCTTGTGACGGCGGTCGTCGCGGCCGAGTTCGGCAAGGCCGTCAGCAAGGAGACGAAGGTGGACATTCTCGTGACCCCCATCGTCACGATCCTCGTCGGCATCGGGCTTGCCATGCTCGTCGCCGCGCCCATCGGCAAGGGCGCAAGCTGGGTCGGCAACATCATCATGTGGGCGACCGAGCAGCAGCCGTTCGTCATGGGCATCGTCGTGTCGGTCATCGTGGGCATCGCGCTCACGCTGCCGATCTCGTCGGCGGCCATCTGCGCGGCGCTCTCGCTCACGGGGCTTGCGGGCGGCGCGGCCGTGGCCGGCTGCTGCGCGAACATGGTGGGCTTCGCCGTGCTGAGCTTCCGCGAAAACGGCTGGGGCGGTCTGGTCAGCCAGGGTCTCGGCACGAGCATGCTGCAGATGGGCAACATCGTCCGCAACCCGAAGGTCTGGATCCCCGCCATCGTGACGTCCGCCATCACGGGGCCGATCGCAACGTGCATCTTCAAGCTCCAGATGAACGGCGCCGCCGTCAACTCCGGCATGGGCACGTGCGGTCTGTGCGGCCCGATCGGCGTGTGGACCGGCTGGGTCGCTCCGAGTGAGGCGGCCATCGCCAACGGCGCCGTGGCCATTCAGCCCGGCGCGATGGACTGGATCGGTCTGCTGCTGGTGTGCATCGTGCTGCCGGCCGTGATCTGCTGGGCGATCGGCCTGCTGTGCCGCCGCCTCGGCTGGATCCGCGAGGGCGATCTGAAGCTCGACTGAACCCGCATCACAAAACCGCACAGGAGCGGATCCTGTGCGGTTTTTCATGTGCTGCGCCGCGATTTGACGGATGTCCCGAAACGCTGTATAATCGGTGCATCCAAGTACCCGGAGGCGAAGCGTATGCCGATCATTGTCGACCGTGAGCAGATCCGCGCGGACATCCTCATGGCGTTTGAGCGCTGCATCGAGCGCAAACCCATGCTGAGCGTGTCCCTGCGCGATATTGCAGCCGAGGCGGGCATGAGCCACGCCAAGCTGCTCAACTATTTTGAAAGTAAAAACGACCTCATCCTCGCCTATGTGCGCTACACGCGCGAATATATGAGCGAAAAGTGCAGCCAGTGGTTCGCCGCGCACGCGCGCGCGGACTATGCCTCCAACCTCGCGTACATGAACGCCTTCATGGACTACGTGGCCAACGCCCCGTCGCACGAGCAGCGCCCGAGCGCCACGACCCAGACCTACGTCCTCGCGCGCTATGACCCGGAGATCGGGCAGCTCGTGCAGGACGAGTTTCGCGCCTGGCGCACGCTTATGGAGCAGTGCCTCGTCCGCATCTACGGTCAGGAGGCCGGTATGCACGAGGCCGAGGCGATGATGATCCTCATCGCCGGCACGTTCATCTGCAACTACAACCGTGCGCTCACCGGTGAGATCAACGACAACATTCTCGGCTATCTCGGAAATCTGAGCCGCTCATAACGTGAAAAAAGTCCGCCTGACAAGCCGTCAGGCGGACTTTTGTGTATTGTGCGCCGTCACACATCCGCGTGCGCGTCGCAGTAATGGTGGTAGATGTTCTCGATATACAGCGCCGCGTCACGGCCGCGCCCTGCAGAGAGCATGTCGATGATACGCAGCTCCTGCTCGATGACCGTCTCCGCGCCCCAGAAGCCGACACAGCGCTCCCAGAGGACGCCGCTCACATCCGCGAGGCTGTTCATGAGCAGCGGAAAGATGCGGTTGCCGCTCAGCTCGGCGATGGTCGTGTCGAAGCGGCGCATCCACCGCGCATAGACAGCGTTGCCCTCACCCGCAGCCACGGCGGCGCGCAGCCCGTCCGTAATGGCACGCAGCTGCTGCATATCCTCCGGCGTGCCGCGCTCGCCGAGCAGGAGCATCGCCCCGCCCTCGATCGCATCGCGCGCCTCAACGAGTGAGCTCTCGATGGCGTGGTCAATTTCGCCGCCGTATTTGGCGAGCGCCATGAGCGTCTCGAAATTTCCGTGGCGGGCATAGTCCTCGATGTAGTTGCCGCGGCGCGCCTCCATACGCACAAAGCCCATGCGCTCGAGATCCTCGAGCCCGGTGTGCACCATGGAGCGGCTGATGTGCATCTGCTCGGACAGCTCACGCTCCGACGGCAGGCGGTCGCCCACCTTCAGCTCGCCGGAAAAGATCATGCCGATGACCTGGTCGACGAACAGCTCCCGGAGCGTCGGCGCCTGGATCTGCCGAAATCCCATCAGACCTTCCCGTCAACCTTTCTGCGGTCGTAGAGCTTATCGAGCAGCGGCCGCACGAGAAAATAGATCGCCTTGTTATCGAGATTGAACCAGTAGATGAGCATGCTCCCCACCCAGACGCCGGTCGCGCCGAGGAGCAGCTTTGGCAGCAGTTTTTTCATCATCATTTCCTCCTGTTTACCAGCCCTCGTAATCATCATACTGCAGCAGGGACGCATCGAGCGGCTCTGCCTGCATGACCGAGAACATGAAGTCGTTGACCTGCTGGCGGATGTCGGCGCGGGAGATGGTGCGGTGGTCGAACATATCGTTCGAGACCACCATGAGCTTGGTCTTCTTCTCCTTCGCCTGATCGAGGATGACGCCCGTGAGACCGAGCGCGCCCTTGCAGGTGATGTCATCGTGCAGGATGACCATGTCGCAGTGGAATTTCTCCGCCTCGTCCCAGAACTCCACGAGGTGCCGCCAGCCGCCGGTCAGGTGGCGGCGCATGACGCCGGTCTCGTAGTTGCGGGCGATGCCGTCGAGGATGGTTTCCTCATCGGTCGTGTCGATGATGACGTTGCCGGAAAACAGGTCCATGCCCGCGATCATCAGAATGCCCCAGCAGTTATACAGCCAGTTCGGGAACTGCAGCCAGTAGCACGGCGGGCCGCCCCACGTGATGGCGCGGTAGCGCGTCTTGGGGAAGCAGTTGGTCTTGTCTGCATACGCCTGCTCGAGGATGCGCATGACCTTGTGCTCGGTCTTCATGACCTCGGGATTCCGGCCGCCGGAGAACGCATAGTAAAAGGTGTGGAACAGCGCCGGAACTGCGAGCGCGGCGGCGGTGTAGGGCGTCGCCATAAAGCCCCACTTCTCCTGCTCGTTGCGCACCTCGTCGTTGTGCTTTTCCATGACGGCGCGGCAGGCGTCCCAGTCATAGGTCTCGCCCGTGTGCCGCTCGACAAAGTCAATGATGCGCCGCAGGGATTCGCGGGCGTACTTGCGCGTGTGCGGGTCCTCCCAGCGCATGGGAATGGCGGCCGGGAGCGTGTCCACGTCGAGGTGGCGCTCGATGAACTGGCTGTTCATGGTCGACGAGTCGCACGGGGCGTTATTGGAGATGCAGCAGGCGCCGATCTTCGGGAACTCATCGAGCAGCGCGACACCGGCGGCATTGTTCGACAGGCGGCAGGAATCCGCCGGCAGTCCGACGCTCTCCATGGCGTCGATATAATACGGATTTGCGCCCTGATCCATGTAGCACAGCAGCAGCCCCTGGAAGGGCTCGAGCTGCGCGGGGCGCAGGTTCTGGAAACCGGCGAGGATCTCCGGGCACATGGTCTGCTCAAGCACGACCTGCGTGCGGCCGAAGGCATTGTCGCCGAAGCGGCGGTCGCCCATCATCATCTCGGCGATGGAGGTCGTCGAGCCCTTCATGATCGTGTTGAGGTACAGGCGCGCCACGCGCAGCGCCGGGCCGCGCAGGCCCTCGACGCAGCGGTCGATCATGTTCAGCGCGCCGAGGTATGAGCCCATCCAGCGGTAGGTCAGCATACCGCGCGCGATGCGCACCGGGCTCTTGGCCACAAAGCCGCCCATAATGCCGAGCACCTTGACCCACTCAACATAGTCGTACCAGGTATCCTTCAGACCGCGCCACTCGCGGTGCTTTGCAATGTTGCTGCCGGGCAGAAAACGATCCCCGGCGCCTTTGACCTTCTTGTCCGCCATCACAGTTTCCCTCCCTGAATGTGCTTGATCTCGAGACTCTCCACAAACGCCTGAATGCGCGTGCGCAGCTGACCGGCGCCGGCGAGGGTGTACTCCTTCTCGATACCGACGGTCGGGATGCCCAGCTCCTCCTGCAGGATGTGCACGCCGAGCACACGCTCATAGCTCCAGAACTCGCAGAACTTCATCTGCTCGTAGAGCACGCCGTCGGCGCTGTATTCGCGGCACAGGTCGCGGATATAGGTGCGGCGGCCGTCAGAGCGCTCACGCTCCATAAAGCGCGGGCACTGGCTCGTGCGCAGATAGTGGCGGGCGACGGCGCGCAGCGGCGTCTCCCCGTCGAGAATTTCGATCTGCTCGCGGCCGGGCAGACTGCCGTAGCAGTAGCGGTCGGCCACGACCATCGCGCCGCAGTCCTCGATGAGCTTCGTGAACGCGGGGTCGTCGATCTCGCTGCCGGTCACGACCAGGCGCACGCGGAACCACGGCTGCGCGTCCGGCTTGCGGCGCTTGAGCTCGGTGAGCGTCTGCTTGAGGTACGGCAGGATGCGCTTGTGCGGGCACACCTGACTCACGAGCTGCAGCACGTGAAATTCATAGCCCGTGATGACGGGGTTGGCCGCCTTGCGCAGGTCGCCGATCTCGGTCAGGACGCGGGAAATTTCGTTGTGGTCGCGGATCGCCGCGCGGATCGCCTTGTCGGAGATGTCGATGCCGTAGGTCTCGTGCAGCGGCTCGAGCACGTGCACGCGCAGCTGCTCCTCATAGTGATCGACGGCGAAGTCCTCGTCCGAGAACGGCACGTCCATCATGCTCATGAAAAACTGCGGATTTTTCTCCTTCACAAGGCCGAGGATCTCGAAATGCTCGTGACCGCGGTGCATCATCTGGCACGTCTCGGACGAGAGCAGCGCGTCGAGATAGTCATAGCCGCCCTCGATGCCGCGCTCGAGAATGCTGCGGGTATACGAGCAGATCTTGCTCGACATGTAGTACGTGCCCACATCGATGCTGCCGGTATTCGGCGCACGCAGGCGGCTCGAGAAGCAGCCGGGCAGGTTCAGCAGCGTCTCCGGCACAAAGTAACAGGTGTAGCCCAGGGCGTGTTCCCCTTCCGCCTTGGCCTGCTGTACCAGCTCGTTGTTGGCCTCCTGCAGCAGATTCTCAAAATAGATCAGATGCTTCAGGTCTTTCATGGTTTGCTTCCACCTCTCACAGTTCGTCGCGGGTCTCCGGTCTTACATCTGGTTCAACCAGAAGCCCTTTGAACCAAAGATAGCATAATTTTTGACAATGTGCAACTGGTTTTCGTCCACTGTCCCATTTTTATCGCTTATCACAACGTATCTGGTCAGACCACGACCAGATGCCTGCCAACAAACCGGACAGTTTTTGCACTTATCCGAACAATCATTGACAAGGCAGGGTGTCAGATTATAATATGATATGGTTTGCCTCACAACAACGCCAAAGGAGTTACACAATACATGAACAGAATCTACGTCACCGGCCACCGGAATCCGGACACGGACTCCATCGCGGCCGCCATTTCCTATGCCGCACTGCGCAACGCGCTCGGCGACCGGGATTACGTGGCCGCACATCTCGGCCACATCAGCGATGAGACGAAGCGCCTGCTCGATCGCTTCGGCTTTCAGGAGCCGGTCACGATCAGCAACGTCCGCACGCAGGTGCGCGATCTGGACTTTGACACGCCGCCGGCGCTCAACTCCAGTGTCACGATGGACCGCGCCTGGCACATCATGCGCGACCAGAACATCTCCGCCATGCCCATCATCAACGAGGACGGCACGCTCTACGGTATGCTCTCCGCCGGCGACATCGCGGCCTACAGCATGCGCACGATCAGCGACCGGCACGTGGACGCGCTGCCGCTGTTCAACCTTCTGAGCGTCATCGAGGGGCGCATCCTCAACGACGGCGCCGAGCAGGTCGACCGCGTGTCCGGCGTGGTGACGATCGCCCTGCCGCAGAGCTGTGACAACCTGCTCTTCTCCGACCCCGACAGCATCATCCTCTGCGGTAACCAGCCGGACATGATCCGCCGCGCGCTCGACATCGGCGTGCAGTGCATCATCCTCTGCCAGACCGACGTCGACCCCGCGTGGCTTGAAAACGCCGGCAAGACCTGCGTTATCTCCACCCCGCTCGATGCCAGCCGCGTGGCGCGGCTGGTGTATCAGGCGATCCCGATCTCCCGCCCGTGCAACACGGAGGATCTGGTCAGCTTCCACCTCGACGATTACATTGACGACGTGCGTGAGGTCGTGCTCGAGAGCCGCTACCGCTGCTACCCCGTGCTCGACGAGAACGAAAAGGTCGTCGGCACGCTCTCGCGCTATCACCTGCTGCGTCCGCGGCGCAAGCGCGTCGTACTCGTCGACCACAACGAGCTGGCGCAGGCCGTGCCCGGGCTGGAGCAGGCCGAGATCCTCGAGATCATCGACCACCACCGTCTGGCCGATATTCAGACCACGCAGCCCATCCGCGTGCGCAACGAGCCCGTCGGCAGCACAACGACCATCATCACCAATATGTATCAGGAGCACGGCGTCATGCCGTCGCCGAACATGGCGGGTCTGATGGCGGGCGCGATCTTGTCCGACACGGTCATGTTCAAATCCCCCACGTGCACGAAACGCGACATCGCCATGGCCGAGCGTCTGGCCCGCATCGCCAACATCTCGCTCAAGGAGCTGGGCAACCTGCTCTTTGCCGCCTCGAGCGCAGGCGACAAGTCGGCCGAGGAGCTGTGCTTTGCCGACTTCAAGGAGTTCCACATCGCAGACCACTATCTCGGCGTCGGTCAGGTCACGTCGCTCGATTCCGCTGCGGTGCTCGAGCGCAAGGACGAGCTGCTGGCCGTCATGGCCACGAAGCTCGAGCAGCAGCACTATGACATGATCGCGCTCATGGTCACGGACGTGCTCATGGAGGGCACGAGCCTGCTCTACATCGGCAATGACGACACGATCCGCGCCGCCTTCTCGGTCGAGCCGAAGGACAGCGCCGTGTTCCTGCCCGGCGTGATGAGCCGCAAGAAGCAGATCATCCCCATGCTGACCGCTCTCTGGGGCTGAGGCCGCACATACAAAAAAAGTCCGCACAGGCACTGCCTGTGCGGACTTTTTTGATTCAATCCGTCATGCGCACGATGCGGTAATACGTGCGCGCCGTGAGCAGGTACACGAAGGTGTACAGCAGCGCAAAGACGCCGAACGTGCCGAGCGTGCACAGCAAAAACAGATGCACGTTCTGCAGCCCGAAGGCGAACACGATCTGCTTGATGAGCGGAAACGCGAACGCGATGTGGATCGCCGCCGTCACGAGCGGCAGGAAGAACATGAGCAGCACCTGCGTGCGGATGGTCGCCTTGACCTCCTTCGGCGTCATGCCGACCTGCTGCATGATGCGGAAGCGCCCGCGGTCGTCATAGCCCTCGGAGACCTGCTTGTAGTAGATGATGAGCACCGTCGCAAACAGGAACACGAACCCGAGGAAAAAGCCGAGGAACAAAAAGCCGCCGTACGTGCTGCGCAGCGTGGGATAGCCGTCGGCACGCATATCGGTCGTGTAATTCACGTTCGCCGCCTCGGCAGCGGACTCAAGCTCGGGGTCGCTGAGAAGCGTGTGCAGCGCGTCGAGCTGCTCGTCGTCCGTGCCGGAGAGATCGAACTGATACGTGTAGTTGAGCATGCTACGGGTGCCGCCGTGCTCGTTGGTGTAGGCGTTTTGCTGCGCGCGCAGCTCGAGCACGCTGTCGAGATCCGGCACGACCAGATACAGCGTGTGCACGCCCATGATAGAGCTGCCGCTGACGAGCGAGAAGCTGTCGAGCGGCCGCAGCCGCAGCGTATCGCCGCCGAGCGTGAGCGTGTCGCCAAAGGCTGCGCCGTCTGTCCATGCGAGCGCCTCGCCGGGCGCAAGCGTCACCTGCTCGCCGGTCAGGCCGGCATAGCCCTCCGTGTCCAGAACCATGACGGCGTATTCATCGGCGCTCGAACCGGTGAGCTGTTCGCTCGTGAGATCAAGCGCATCGCCGCTACGCAGCGCGGAAAACCTGACGGTGCGATAGCCGTGCACGTTGCTCTGCGTGAGCCCCGCGCGCGTCATGGCATCATCCACCACCCGCAAAACCGGCGCGACGTCCGGCACCGTATTTATCTGGGGGTCGGTCATGAGCGTGAGCGTCATATCCTGCGGCCAGCGCACGTCGGCGTAGGCATCCACGCCCTTATACAGGCTCACCGTGGTCGAGACCGTCACGAGCACCATCGTCGAGAGGATGCAGATGCTCGCAAGGCCTGCCGCGTTGCGGCTCATGCGGTAGATGAGACCGGAGACGGTGGCAAAGTGGCTGGTTTTATAGTAGTAACGCCGGTTTTTGCGCAGCGCCTTGAGCACGACGACGCTCAGCGCGATGAACGTGAGATACGTGCCGATGATGACAAGGATGACCGCCGGGAAGAAATTCTGGATGGCGTACAAGGCCACGTTTGTGCGCAGGGAAATGATATAGCCCGCGGCAAGGCACACCGCGCCGAGCAGTGCAAGGATCCACTTGCTGCGCGGCTCGCGCTCGCCCTCGCTGCCGGCGCGCAGCAGCTGCACGGGGTTCGACAGATGGATGATGCGGATGGTATTGAGCAGCAGCAGCAAAAACAGCGCGCCGAAGAACACCACCGTACAGCCGATGCTCATCAGGCGGATGTTCAGCCCGAACGTAGCCTCCCCGCCGATGAGCCGCATGAGCACGAGCTGCAGGAGCTTGGAGAACACACCCGCCGCCACGAGGCCGAAAAACAGCGCCATGGCCGCCGTATACAGCGACTCCCAGAAGAGCACATAGGAGATGTGGCGCTTTTCCATGCCGAGGATGTTGTAGATGGCAAACTCGCGCTTGCGCTGCTTGGTAAAGGCGCTGTTGGTGTAAAAGAGGATGATGGCAGAAAACAGCGCCATGATCGACACGCCGACGCCGAGCACCTGACTGACGCTGCCGCCGTGCTGCATCTGACCGAGATACGGATCGCTCGCGAGCGTGAGGATGATGCAAAACAGCGCCACGATCACGATGCAGGCCAGCAGATACGGCAGGTAGAACCGGCGGTTTTTCTTCAGATTCGTCGCCGCCAGACGCGGGTAGAGATTACGCATGGCGCTCACCGCCCGTTGCCAGCATCGTGAGCGTGTCGGCGATCTTCTGATAGAGCTGCTCATCCGTGCTCTCGCCGCGATAGATCTCGTGGAACACCTCGCCGTCCTTGATGAACAGCACGCGCGAGGCGTGGCTGGCCGCCTTGACCGAGTGCGTGACCATGAGGATGGTCTGACCGCCGCGGTTGACATCCTCAAACAGGCGCAGCAGCTCATCCGTCGCGCGCGAGTCGAGCGCGCCGGTCGGCTCGTCAGCCAGCACGAGCTTCGGCTGCGTGATGAGCGCGCGGGCGACGGCTACACGCTGCTTCTGTCCGCCGGAGAGCTCATACGGGAACTTCTGCAGCAGCTCCGCGATGCCAAGCTGCCGGGCGATGGGCGCGAGGCGCGCGGCCATCTCCGTGTACGACCGTCCGGCAAGCACGAGCGGCAGGAAGATGTTGTCCTGCACGGAGAACGTGTCGAGCAGGTTGAACTCCTGAAACACGAAGCCGAGCTGCGAGCGGCGGAACGCCGCGATCTCCCGCTCCGGGATCGTACCCAGCGCCCGGCCGTCGAGCACGACCTCGCCGCCGGTGGGCTTGTCGAGCGCGGCGAGAATGTTGAGCAGCGTGGTCTTACCGCTGCCGCTCTCGCCCATGATGGCGACGTACTCGCCCTTCTCGACCGTGAAATTCACATCGCTGAGCGCCTGCACCTTTGTGCCGCCGAAGCGTGTGGTGTAAATTTTCTGAACGTGACGAACTTCCAAAAACGACATAACCGTTACCTCCTGTGTAATGACAGGCTCAGTATAAACCGCCGGGAAAATGGCTGCCATACTTCCGGCTTACATTTTCCCGGCGGAAACTTACGATTCTGTAAGGCTCACTCGACCTCGAGCGCGTCCTGCTCGAGCCCGATGCGCACCGTCGTGCCCACGCCGGGCGTCGAGACGATGGTGATCGAGTGACCGAGCTTTGCAAGGATGCGCCGGCAGAGATACAGCCCGATGCCGGTCGCGCGCTTATCCGTGCGGCCGTTGCTGCCGGTGTAGCCCTTTTCAAACACGCGCGGCAGATCCTCGGGCGCGATACCGATGCCCGTGTCGCGGATGCACAGCGTCTTCGGCGCCTCGAGCGTGATGGAGACCGAGCCGCTGCGGGTGTACTTGAGCGCGTTGGAGAGCACCTGCTCGATGACGAACAGCAGCCACTTCTCGTCCGTGATGACGCTGACATTCAGCGGCGTATACTCCAGGCGCAGCTTGCGCCGGATGAACTGCGAGGCATACTTGCGCACCGCCTGCCGGACGATATCGTCGAGCAGGTAGTTGCGGATGACATAGTCCGACGACGGGCTCTCGAGCCGCAGATAGCCGAGCACCATCTCCACATATTGCTCCACGCTCTGCAGCTGCTCGAGCAGCGCGCGCTGCTCGTTCGTGTCCGCGTCCTGCAGCAGCAGGCGCATGGCGGCGATGGGCGTCTTGATCTGGTGCGCCCAGACGGTGTAGTACTCAACTAAGTCCTGATAGCTGCGCTGGCTGCGCATCAGCTGCGCGCGGCGGTCGGCATCAAGCGCGCGCACGAGCGCCTGATACTGCGCCTCGAGCGCGCCGTCCGGCTCGGGCAGCTGCTCGGTGCTGAGTGTGATCTCCTGCTCCAGCCGCCGCAGCAGGCGCAGACGCGCGGCAAAGCGCCGGTAATCGACCGCGAACCAGACCAGCAGCAAAAACAGGCACACGAGCGCCGCATACTTCACCGCGCCCAGCGGCAGTCGGTAGAGCCAGAACACGAGCGCGAACACGGCCGTGTAGACCGCAAGCGCGATGAGCGCCTTGCGGTTTTCCTTCACATAAGCGCCAAACATATCCTGCCCCCTCACTCGATGAGATAGCCGAGGCCTTTTTTCGTCGTGATATAATCCGGCAGGCCGGCGGCCTCAAGCTTGCGGCGCAGACGGGCGATGTTGACCGTGAGCGTGTTTTCGTCTACAAAGCTGTCCGTCTCCCAGAGCTTTTCCATGAGCGTCTCGCGGCTGACGACGCTGCCCTTGCGCTCGAGGAGCGTCTGCAGGATGCGGTAGTCGTTTTTCGTCAGCTCGATGCGCTGCCCCTGATACGTCAGGCTCGCATCCGCCGTGTTGAGCACGGCGCCGCGATGCTCGAGCGTGGGCGCGGGCGCGGCAAAATCATACGTGCGGCGCAAGATCGCCTGGATCTTCGCCAGCAGCACGTTCAGATCAAAGGGCTTGGCGATGAAATCATCCCCGCCCATGTTCATGGCCATGACGATGTTCATATTGTCCGACGCTGAGGAGATGAACACGACCGGCACGTTCGACACGCGCCGCAGCTCCTGACACCAGTGGTAGCCGTTATAAAACGGGAGCGTGATGTCCAGCAGCACGAGCTGCGGATCAAACGCCGTGCACTCTGAGAGCACATTGCGGAAATCCTCCGCGCAGCGCACGTCAAAGCCCCACGTCGTCAGGTGCTTTTGCAGCGCGGCGGCGATGGCCGCGTCATCTTCCACGATAAAAATGCGATGCATACGATCACCCCAAAAAGAAAATAGCAGGTACCGTTCATACCTGCTATTTTACGATACTTTGCCGTCGATTGCAACGGCGGTGTCAATTCCGGCGGCGGTTGCCGTAGAGCAGGATCAGCCGCAGCAGCTGCGCGAACGACACCAGCAGCGCCGCGACATACGTCATGGCGGCCGCCCGCAGCACGCTGCGCGCACCGCGCAGCTCATCGTCCGTGAGCAGGCTGCGCGACTCGATCGCCGCCAGCGCGCGGCGCGAGGCGTTGAACTCCACCGGCAGCGTCGCCAGCTGGAACACCGTCACAAGGCCGAAGAGCAAAATGCCCGCCCAGACGAGCGCCGTCCAGTTGAAGATCAGCCCCGCAATGAGCAGCGGCCACGAGAGATTGGAGCCGATGCGCGTAGCCGGGATGATGGCCGCGCGGATGCGGATGGGCGCGTAATCGGTCGCGTACTGCACGGCGTGGCCCGCCTCGTGCGCCGCGACGCCGACGGCCGCGATCGACGCGACGCCATACACCTCGTCCGAGAGGCGGATGACCTTCGCCTGCGGGTCGAAGTGGTCGGTGAGCTTGCCGGAGATGTGCTCGATGCGCACGTCGGTGATGCCGTTTGCCTGCAGGATGCGCTGCGCCGCCTGCGCGCCGGTCAGCCCGCTCGTGCAGCGCACACCGGCATAGCGCGAAAACGCGCTCTTGACCTGGATCTGCGCGATGAGCGCGATGAGCAGCGCCGGCACGACCAGCACCAGATACGTCATATCAAAGCCATAATAATAACCGTTGTACATGGCAGTCATCCTTTCTGATTCGTGCTGCTATTGTACCGCCAAAGCGTGCGCACGTCAACCGGGACAAGTATTTGTATATTGTGTGGTTTTTTTCCGAAAAAATATCCCCCCTCCGGGCTTGTGCGGCGCTCATTTTTTGTTATACTGATATCAAGCCAACGGTGCAGCGGCGGCAGACACAGGCCGCCGCCGAATCACGGCGGATCTCAAAGCAAACCTTCCTTCTTCCCCGTTCCCCATTCCCTTCTTCCCATAGCGCACGAAGCCCCCCGAACAGTTTGTTCGGGGGGTTCGGCTTTTTCGTGTTACTTTCCGATGTATGCGCTGAGGATGGCGGCCATCTCGGCGCGGGTCGTTTTGCCGTCCGGGACGAGATGGCTGCTGTCACGGCCGACGATGAGCCGGCGTGCATTCGCCCACTGCATCGCATCCATCGCCCAGGCCGGGATCTGTCCGGCATCGCTGTAGGCGGAAAGGTCTGCGCGCGCCGTCACATCCGCGCCGGTGAAGGCCGCATAGCCATAGAGCATGACGGCCGCCTGTGCGCGCGTGACCGCGGCGTTCGGGCGGAACGTGCCGTCGCCGAAGCCGCAGACGATCCCGTTTTGCGCTGCCCAGACGATGGCGTCGGTGTACCAGCAGCCTGCCGGGACATCCGTGAACGGGCTCTCACCCGTGACCGCCGGCTCGCCCGCCATCGCATAGAGGATGACCGCGAGCATTGCGCGGCTCAGCTGCTGATCCGGTGCAAAGGTCTTCTCGTCCATGCCGACCATCCAGCCGCGGGTATATACGCGCTTGATGGCGCTGTATGCCCAGTGGTTCGTCACGTCCGTGAACGGCAGGAACATTCCCGGCTCATCCATATAGTCGGCGGTGAAGAACACCTCGATCACGTCGCCGTCCGAGAGCCGGCAGTCTTGCATGGCAACGTCTGGGAACTCTCCGTTGACGCGAAAGACCCAGCCGGAATTCGGTCCCTTGCTGAACTCGGCCACTTTCGTGCCGTCCGGCTTGATGACGGCCTGCACATAGCTTCCCTTCGCCTCATAGCTGTAGCCGTTGGCCGCGAGCACCTGCCGGAACACGTCCATCGCCGTCGTGCCCTCCGGCAGGTCGCCGATCACGGACGGCGCGATCCACATTTCCGTGTCCGTGTGCAGCTGGAAGGTAACGCTGAGCGCCTTGTGATCCGGCTCGACCGGCGTGGGATCCACGGGCGTCGGAGTGACCGGCTCCGTGCCGGGCACCGTCAGCTCCACGGACACCGGCTGGCAGCTCAGTGCCTGAAAGTCCTTGTTGTCCGGATAGCGTGCGGCATACTTGCCGAGCGTCTCACTCGAGAGCTCGCTGCTGACCGTAACGGTCTTGTCCCCCGCCGCGCGGGTCACGAGCAGGTTTTCATGGCTGATAACGTCCGGATCCGTCGAGCGGAACAGCCGCCACTGCTCGCTTTCCGTCCAGCCGTCCATCGCCACGGGGACGATGCCGCTGCCGGTCAGGTCTGCATGGTCATACACCCAGACGAGCTGACCGTCCGCATCCAGATACGCCTCCTGGAAGGGGTGCAGGTCGGTGAGAATGTTCTTTGCGTCCGTGTTGCCGTTGCGGATGCCGTCAAAGTAGTGCGCCCTGACCGCAGCCATGAGCGCAAGCTCCGCGTCGATCTCCTGCTGCGTGAGCGGCTGGACGGCGATCAGGAAGCTGCGCGAGGCCGACACGCCGCTGTCGCTGTCCGTGATCGTCACCGTGACGGTGACATCCTTGGCAGCCTCACCGGGCAGCGGGCGGTAGACCTCCGCACGCGCGGCATTGTTCACATCCGGCGGCACGATGGTGTCGGCATCGCTGCTCGTGATGGTCACAGGGGTATACTTGCCGTCCACGCCGAAGTCGTGCGTGGTCGGGAAATGAATGTCATTGGCTGCAAGATACTTGCCGTCGCGCTGCGTGAGGGGCAGACCCGTCACGGCGTCGCGCAGGCCGCCATAGGATGCAAAGCCCGCGTCGAGCTTTGCAAGCAGCTGCTCGCGCACGTTGGTCTGCTGTCCCTTGACGGTGACGGTAAACACCTTGCTGACGGTGACGGTCTGCTCCTGCGCATCTGTGAGCTGGAAGGTCACGGTCGCAGTAAGCGTAACGGTCGTATCCTGCGTGGGCGTCTTGACCACGCCGACATAGGGGTCAAAGAGCGTGTCCGCCGTCTGCTGGTTCTTGTCGCTGACGGAGATCGCCGTCGGGTCGCTGGACGTCCAGGAGATGAGCGCCCACCGCTTGCCGTCGATGACCTTCGGCAGCGTCAGATCCTGCGTGAGCAGGGTCGGGTCATCCCCGGCGGCGCACAGGCCCTCGGTGGTGAGCCGGCTCGTGATCTCGGCAGAGATCGTGTCACGCACGCGCTGCACATCCCAGCCGATGACGACCGGGACCTGCAGTGTCTCGGTCGCGCCGGCCTTGCTGAGTGCAAACGTGACGTTGTAGCTGCCGTTGTGCACGAGCGGCGCAGTGTTCGGGTCTGCGTAGAAATACGTGATGGTGCCGTCGGCCGCGATGCCCGCACCGCCGTACACTTCCTCGACTTTGGAGACGCTGACCGCGATGCTGCTGTCGCCGATCTTCGCACGGAGCATCGTGTTCACGTTCGTATCCCGGCCGTATTCCGGCGTCAGGGTGACGGTGCCGTCGAGCCGCTCGACGAGCTTTTGCAGCTCACTTTTGGCGGCTTCCTTATCGAGTTCCGCCTGCGACCAGACGCGGATGTCAAAGCTGCGGCAGGCAGTGGCCTCGCCGCGCGTGAGCGTCGCCGAGAGGGTGACGGTCCGGATGCCGCTGCCCGGCAGCGTCACGGCGCCGGTGGCCGGGTCGATGATGCTGCTGTCCGAGCTCGCCCATGTGATGGCCGAGCCGTTCACGGCCCCGGCTGTCGGCAGCGCGATCGTCGTGGCCGCGCGGATGTCGGAGGTATCAAGCGTCAGGGCCGAAGCGTCTGCCTTGAGCAGGCGCTCTTCCGCCGTGGCGATGCGCACAGGGCTGCTGAGTGTCTTGTATTCTCTGGAGACCGTGTCATAGAGCATGAAGGACAGGTAATTGCCCGCCATGTCCTCCGGGATGGTGTACTCCCGGCCGGTCGTGCCGGTGATCTCCTGATACGAGCTGGTGCCGGTGTTGCCCGCGCTGTAGTCCGCGGCCGTGAGATAGCGCCACTCGATCTTCAGTTTCGGGAAATTCTCGTAGTCGTACTCGCCGCCGCCAAGGACATTGACCTTGGCGCGCACCGTCTCGCCCACGGCAACAACGCCCTCGAGCTCCACGGTCGTGATCTGGGGGATGACGTAGATCGTGATGCTCGCCGTGATGCCATCGGCCGTGCTGGCCGTGACGACCGCCTTACCGGCGCCGTCGGCCGTCGCCTTGACGATCACGGACCGGTTTGCCGCGCCCGCGCCCTCCGGCGTCTCGAGCGTGACAATGCCCTCGCCCTCCGTCAGCGTCCAGTCAACGTGCGTGTTCTCATCCATGTCCTTGCAGGCGGCGGTGATCGTCGCCTGCGGCTGCGCATCATTTGTGGTGCGCCAGAGCGTGTCTGAGCCGGTCAGCTCGATGCGCGGGTCAGGCTGCACCACTTCGCCCGCCTGCCAGACGAGGATGGGGTAACCGTTGTTCGCGCCAGCCGTGTCCTCTTTGAAGGCGTTGCCGAGCTTGTCCGCAAGGCCCTCCGGGGAGGTGATGTGCGCAGCCGCCGCTGCCGTGCCGCCAAGCGTTTCCGCCTCCGGCAGCGTATAGTAGCAGTTTTTGACCGCTGCATTGCTGAAGGCAAAAATGCCGCCAAACTGCGCCGCCGTACCGCCGACAACGCCGGTGCTGTAGCAGTTTTCAATGCTGCCCTTCTGCAGCTGGCCGACGATGCCGCCTGCCTTGGCGGAGCCGGTCACGCTGCCGGTGTTGTAGCAATCGCGGATCGAAGCGGTATTCTTCCAGTAGCCGAGGATGCCGCCGGCAGTCGTTCCGGTCACGGCTGCAAGATTCGCGCAGCCGCTGATCGTGACATCGTTTCCGTTCAGGCCGCCTGCAATGCCGCCGGTATAACCGCCGGTCACACTGCCGGAAAAGCTGCAGTTCTCGATCGTACCGGCCTGCACCTTGCCGACGATGCCGCCGACGTAGTTCTTCGTGCCGCAGCTGACCGTGCCGGAGACGTTCAGGTTGCGGATCGTTGCCTTGTTGATCGCCGCGAACAGTCCCTGATTGACCTTGCTGCCCTGCACATTCAGGCCGCTGATCGTGTGGCCGCAGCCATCGAACGTACCGGCAAAGAAATCGCCGACATACGTCGCCGTGCTGCCGACCGGCGTCCACGTGCCGGTGAGGGCAATGTCGCCGGCGAGATAGAGCGTGACGCCGGCATGCGCATATGTGCCGTTTCCGTCATCCGCCTTGACCGCGGCGGCGAAAGCCCGCAGGCTCTCTTCCGTACTGATCTTGTACGCCGCGCCGGTGCTGATGTCCGCATCTGCGGCATACTCCGGCAGTGCAGCCACGTCCACCGTGTCTGCAGCCAGTGCCGCCGGCATGAGGCTGAACACCATCGTCAGCACCAGCAGCAGAGCCAGTAAGCGTTTTTTCATGTGTTTCCCTCCTGAATGAAAAAATCTGCCCGCCGGGACCGGCAGACAGATGCAGCAAAACCGGCCGAACGAAATTGCTTCGTTCAGCCATGCAGCTTCCGGTTCCGGCGGAAATGCCTGCAGCCTTCAGGTATTCTGACTTATCCGCCATCCGGCGGCTTCACAGTGACCGACTCGCGGGGCTTTGCACCCTCATTCCCCCTGCCGCCCGAAGCGGCGAAGGCTGCGCAATGTACAGTTATGTTTTCAGTGTAGCACAGTGCAGCAAGGTTGTAAATCTTTTTTCCGAACGCACAACACCCCCGGGCCGCAGCCCGGGGGTGTTGACGATCGTCTGTTATTTGCGGATGTACGCGCTGAGGATGCTCGCCATCTCGGCGCGGGTCGTCGCAGCAGTCGGCGCGAGATGCGCGCTGTCGCGGCCGATGATGAGATGCCGCGCATTTGCCCACTGCATCGCATCCATCGCCCAGGACGGGATCTGTCCGGCGTCACTGTAGGCGGAGAGGTCTGCGCGCACCGTCACGTCGTCCTGCGTGAAGGCGGCAAAGGCACAGAGCATCACGGCAGCCTGTGCGCGCGTGAGTGCATCATTCGGGCGGAACGTGCCGTCGCCGAAGCCGGAGACGATGCCGTTTTCCGCGGCCCAGACGACGGCATCGGTATACCAGCTGTCAGCCGGGACATCGGTGAAGGGGTTCGCCGCCTCGACCGCCGGTTGACCGGCTCTGGCATAGAGGATGACCGCAAGCATCGCGCGGCTCATCTCCTGACTCGGCGCGAAGGTCGTCTCGTTCACGCCGACCATGAGGCCGCGGGTATACATGCGCTTGATGGCGGTGTACGCCCAGTGATCCCACGACACGTCGGTATACGGCAGCGACATGCCGGGCTCCTTCGCGTAATCAGCGGTGTAGAGCACCTCGATCTCGTCGCCGTCCATGAGCACGAAATCGTTCATGCCGACGTCTGCAAAGTCATTGTTGACGCGAAACAGCCAGCCGGAGTTCTGACCCTTGCTAAACTCGGCCAGCCGCGTGCCGTCGGGCGCAGTGATCGCCTGCACGTAGCAGTACTGCTCGTGGTATTCATAGGTGTAGCCCTTGTCGGCCAGCACCTTCTGGAACACGGTGAACACCGACGTGCCCTCCGGCAGATCGCTGACCTCGGTCGGTGCGATCCACTCATCCGTGTCCGTGTGCAGCCGGAAGGTGACGCTGATCATCTTGGGCTGCGCATCGTCTGCGTTCACAGCCAGCGCCGCCGGCATGAGGCTCATGATCAGAACCAGCACCAGCAGCAGCGACAGAAACCGTTTTTTCATGTACGTTCCTCCTGAAACAATAAAATTCTGCCCGCCGGGACCGGCGGACAGATGCAGCAAAACCGGCCGAACAACGCATCCTGTTCAGCCCTGCAGCTTCCGGTTCCGGCGGAAATGCCTGCAGCCTTCGGGTATTCTGACTCATCCGCCGGACGGCGGCTTCACAGTGACCGACTCGCGGGGCCTTGCACCCCATTTCCCCTGCCGCCCGAAGCGGCGAAGGCTGCGCAATATGAAAAACCGCATTCAGTGTATCACAGTGCGCCGCCGTTGTAAATCCCTCTGCGGGCACGAAACCGGGCAAAAAAATCTCCTCCCGGCGGTTAACGGGAGGAGATTTTTTACGTGCGGAAAACCACACGTTGGGGGGGTGGTCACCGGGAGGCGGTTACTCCCGGAAACCGAGGAGAAAAAACAGAAATGAAAGATAGATAGCAAATAGAAAAGCGGTTTATCAGAGCTTGAGGTCTACAATGTCTCTGCCGAGGAGCACCGTGTACGCCCCGCCGATCACGAGTGCCAGCAGTCCCAGCAGCACCATGGCGGCCGAACCTGCGGGATATGTGCTCATGAAGGCAACAGCGACGATCTCGATCGCGAGAAACGCAACAAAAGCCAAAACGTTCAGCAAGATGTTTTTCATAACGGATCCCTCCTGAAAGATTTGCTTCGGGGCGCTTCTGATCCCCTTTTACGATGACAGAATAGCACAGAAAACGTGTGTTGTAAAATTCACAATTTCGAATGTCCTCTTTTTCGGTTTTGATGCAATTCAAAAAAATAATAAGGTGCTTTCAAAATTGTGATAAATAATTGTCAGGCTGTTCCTGCTCCATGTTGAATACCGGAAATAATGCTTGACGCAGGCTGGATTTGCGACGTATTATAGGATTGAGAAAAAAACGGATCCAATTCGGGATAAGGAGGCATTGCCTATGGAACTTCGTTTGCTGACCACATTCCTAAAGGTCGCACAGCTGCAGAGCTTCTCCAAGGCCGCAGAATCTCTGGGATATTCCCAGTCCGCAGTTACGGTGCAGGTTCAGCAGCTTGAAAATGAGCTGGGCGTGCGTCTGTTCGATCGCATCGGCAAAACGGTGTCCATCACCCACTATGGGCAGGAGTTCATTCCCTATGCGCGCGATGTCGTGTCGGCTGCCGCGCGCGCCGTGTCGTTCACGGTCGAGGAGCGCGATCTGACCGGCACGCTGCGCATCGGCACGATCGAGTCGATCATGACGGCCAGCTTCGGGGAGATCCTGCCGCTGTATCATGAGCGCTGTCCGCACGTGAACACGCAGCTGATCGAAAGCGACACGAAGACGCTCTCGGATATGCTCATGCACAATGAGGTCGACCTGATCTATACGCTCGACGATATGGGCTACGACGCGCAGCGCGTCAAGCTCTTTGAATGCCCGCAGGATATCGTCATCGTCGCCAGCCCCAAGCACCGCTTCGCCGCGGCAAAACAGCTCAAGCTGGCGGATCTCGTGGACGAGCCGTTCGTGCTCATGCCGCAGTCCAACAGCTACCGCCACCAGTTCGATGTGGAGCTGGCGCACCAGAAGCTGACGATCCGTCCGTTCCTGGAGCTGGAGAGCACGAGCATGGTCATGCAGCTGCTCGAGCACAGCCCGTACCTGTCCGTGCTGCCGCGCTACACGGCGCGCCGCCGCGCGGAAGACGGCCGCCTCGCGATCCTGCCGGTCACGGACTGCCACATGGAGCAGTGGAGCCAGCTGGTGCACCACCGCGACAAGGTGCTCACGCCGCAGATCCGCGTCATGGTCTCCTGCATTGCGCAGGTGGAAAAAATCCCGCTGCATCTCGAGAGCTGAACAGGGACATAACAAAAACCTGCCCCCATCGTGCGATGGGGGCAGGTTTGCATCCGGGAACAAAAACTCAGTCGGTCACGTACGGCAGGAGGGCGATCTGACGCGCTCTCTTGATGGCCTCGGTGAGCTCGCGCTGGTGCATCGCGCAGGTACCGGTCGTGCGGCGCGGCAGGATCTTGCTGCGCTCGGACAGGAAGCGGCGAAGCTTCGCGGTGTCTTTGTAGTCGATATAAGTGCACTTGTCAACACAGAACTGGCAAACTTTTCTGCGTTTGCGGTTCTTGCTCTTATCTCTGTCAAAAGCCAAGACTGTAATCCTCCTTTATCAAAATCAGAACGGCAGGTCGCCGTCATCGTCGTCCAGCTCGGAAAACGCGCTGCCGCCCTGGGGGACATTGTCATATCCGCCATAGCTTCCGCGGTGAGCCGGTGCCGATGCGCTCGGCGCTGCCGGGCGAGACGTATCGCCGCCGTCGCGGCGCTTGCTCTCGCCAAAGTAGACATTGTCCGCCACGACCTCCGCGCTGCGGCGCTTGCCGCCCTCACGGTCGGTCCAGTCGCGGATCTGCAGGCGGCCGCTCACAACGGCCATGCTGCCCTTGGTGAAGTACTTGGAGACGAACTCCGCCGTGCTTCTCCACGCGACAATGTCGATGAAGTCCGTCTGCCGCTCGCCGCCGTCACGACCGCCGAAATCACGGTCGACCGCAAGCGAAAACGACGCAACGGGGATCTGGGACTGGGTATAACGAAGCTCGGGGTCACGGGTCAGACGGCCCATGAGCACAATGTGATTCAGCATTGCCGCGCCTCCTTATTCCGGGCGACGGGTGATCAGGGAGCGGAGAATACCGTCCGTGATGCCCAGCACACGATCCAGCTCAGCCGGGAAATCCGGGCCGCTGGTGAACTTGACGAGCACGTAGTAGCCCTCGGAAATGTAGTTGATCTCGTAAGCGAGCTTGCGCTTACCCATCTCCTCCATCTCCTCCAGCGTGCCGTTCTGCTCGACAAGCGCCTTGAACTTCTCGACGACTGCTGCAGTCTCTTCCTCCGACAGGTTGGGGTTGATGATGTACATCAGTTCGTACTTTTCGGTGGTTTTTGCCATTTCAGTTGCACCTCCTTCTGGTCTGATGGCCCTCATCTCAAATGAGAGCAAGGATCACCTGTGTCAGCACACAGGCCATATTATTATACCTGAAAATATGGGAAAGTCAATCTTTTTTTGCGCTTTCCGGTGTATCGAGCACGTGCACGTTCATCTGCGGGTAGGACATGGACACACCGTGGGCATCAAACGCCGCGCCGACAGCCTCCATGAGGTCGTAGTACACCGTCCAGTAATCGGCCGTTTTGCACCAGACCCGCACGACGTAGTCGATATTGCTCTCGCCATAGCCCGCCACGCGCACAAACGGCGCGGGCTCGGGCAGGATACCGGGCACAAGGGAGACGGCATTGTGCAGCGCCGCCTTCACCTGCTCCGGGCGGCAGGTATAGTCCGCGCCGAAGGTGAGATCCACGCGCCGCTGCGGCTCACGGTTGTAGTTGACGATCTTGGAGGCCGACAGGTCGCTGTTCGGCACATAGATGTCCTTGTTGTCGATCGTGCACAGCTGCGTGTAGATAAGTCCGATGTCACGCACCGTGCCGCTGACGTTGCCGGCCTCGATGAAATCGCCGTCCTCGAACGGCCGTGTGAGCAGGATGATGATACCGCTCATGGCGTTCGAGAGGCAGTTTTGCACCGAGAGCGACAGAGCCAGACCGAGCAGGCTGAACACAGCCAGCAGCGCCGTGACGTTAAAGCCGAGACTGTCGGCCACGATGAGGATCGCCATAAATTCCAGCGCGATCTTGAGCACCTTGAGGATGAACCTGCTCAGGCTCTCGGACAGGCGCGAGTGTGACGAGATGCGCCGCGCAATGCGCATGATGATCCAGATGCAAACAATGCAGATCACGAGCGTGATGGCGGTGGTGATGAGTTTTTCCAGTGTGAGACTGCCGAGGCTGAAGCCGATGGCTTTGTTCACGTCCTCGATACTGTCCTTTGTCGATTCGAGCGCGCTCTGATAGGTGTCCGTATTCAAATGGCGGTCTCCCCTTTCGTGCGTGATTTGAGATAGTATTTAGTATACGCCATACCCCGCCGGTTTTCAACACGTTCCGTCAGGCGGGGCGTTGGAGAAGAATGCATGCGCGCATGGTGTCCGATGCTACCTCGAGCCGGATAGAAAAGGCGGGGCTGAAATCAGCCCCGCCTGCGTGGGTAGGTAAACTTATGCCTCGTCGTAGAGCTTCTTGAGCTTGAGCAGGTGCTCATAGCGGTTCTTTGCGTTGGTCTCGGACTTGGCGAACAGCTCCTCGGCGCGATCCGGGAACTCGTTGGTCAGGCGGGCGTAACGTGCCTCGTTCATGAGGAAGTCACGGTAGCCGCCGGCCGGCTCCTTGCTGTCGAGCGCGAAGGGCTTCTCGGCAGACGGATCGTAGCGGAACAGGTTCCAGTAGCCGCAGTCGACCGCGCGCTTCATCTCGCCCTGGCAGTTGGTCATGCCGCCCTTCTTGATGCTGTGCATCTCGCAGGGAGCGTAGCCGATGATCAGGGACGGGCCGGGGTAAGCTTCCGCTTCCTTGATGGCCTTGATGGTCTGCGCCGGGTTTGCACCCATGGCGACCTGCGCCACGTAGATGTAGCCATAGCTCATGGCGATCTCGGCAAGGCTCTTGCTCTTGAGCTCCTTACCGGCAGCCGCGAACTGCGCGACCTGACCGATGTTGGAGGCCTTGGACGCCTGTCCGCCGGTGTTGGAGTAGACCTCGGTGTTGAAGACGAACACGTTCACGTCCTCGTCCTGCGCCAGGACATGATCCAGACCGCCGAAGCCGATGTCGTAGGCCCAGCCGTCGCCGCCGAAGATCCAGCAGCTCTTCTTGTTGAGGAAGTCCTTGTTGGCCATGACGCGCTGGTAGCGCTCGCAGTCACAGGCGGGCTTGGCCTCCATCACAGCGAGGAACTCCGCCGTGGCGGTCTGGTTGGCCTCGCCGTCATTGTAGGTCTCGAGGTACTTCTTGGCAGCCGCGACCTTCGCCGGATCCTTGCCGTTTTCGGCGATGTAGCGGATGTCCTCCGCGAGGTCGTCGCGGATCTTCTTCTGGCCGAGGTACATGCCGAGGCCGTGCTCCGCGTTATCCTCGAACAGGGAGTTGGCCCATGCGGGACCCTTGCCTTCCTTGTTGACGGTGTACGGGCTGGTGGCAGCCGGGCCGCCCCAGATGGACGAGCAGCCGGTCGCGTTGGAGATCATCATGTGATCGCCGAACAGCTGCGTGATCAGGCGGGCATAGCTCGTCTCGGCGCAGCCGGCGCAGGAACCGGAGAACTCAAGCATGGGCTGACGGAACTGGCTTCCCTTGACGGTGAAGTCCTGAAGCTCCTTCTTCTCGGCAACAGCGGAGACCATGTAGTCGAACACGGGCTGCTGCACTTCCTGGCCCTCCAGCGGCTGCATCGTCAGCGCGCCGACCGGGCAGACGTGCGTGCAGACGCCGCAGCCCATGCAGTCGAGCGGGGAGATGGCCATGGAGAACTTGTAAACGCCCTTGCCGGCGCCGACCTTGAAGTCGACCGCCTTGGTCTGAGCGGGCGCGGCGGCCAGCTCGTCGGCAGTGAGCGCGAACGGGCGGATGGTCGCGTGCGGGCAGACATAGGCGCACTGGTTGCACTGGATGCACTTGGCGCTGTCCCACTCGGGCACGGAGACGGCCACACCGCGCTTCTCATACGCGGAGGCGCCGAGCTCGAACGTGCCGTCGGCATGGTCGACGAACGCGGAGACAGGCAGGCTGTCGCCGTCCATCTTGTCGACCGGGGTGAGAATGTCGCGCACCATCTTGACGGTGGCCGGACGGCCGGTCAGCTCCTTGGCGGGCGCATCGTCCACGGCGTTGGCCCAGTCGGCCGGAACGTCGATCTTCACATACGCGGTCGCGCCGAGGTCGATGGCCTTGTAGTTCATCTCGACCACGTCCTCGCCCTTCTTCATGTAGGAGGCCTTGGCCTTCTCCTTCATGTAGCGGATGGCGTCCTCTTCCGGCATGATCTTCGCCAGAGAGAAGAATGCGGACTGCAGGATGGTGTTGTTGCGCTTGCCCATACCGATCTGGATGGCCAGGTCAATGGCGTTGATCGTGTAGAGCTGGATGTTGTTCTTGGCAATGTAACGCTTGGCGGAGGCGTCCAGATGGTGGCTGAGCTCCTCGGGTGTCCACTCGCAGTTGATCATGAACACGCCGCCGGGCTTGACGTCCTGAACCATCTTGAAGCCCTTGGTGATGTAGCTCGGGTTGTGGCAGGCAACGAAGTCGGCCTTGTTGATGTAGTACGGGCTCTTGATCTCGTGATCGCCGAAGCGCAGGTGGCTGATGGTCACGCCGCCGGTCTTCTTGGAGTCATACTGGAAGTAGGCCTGCACGAACTTATCGGTGTGGTCGCCGATGATCTTGATGGAGTTCTTGTTGGCGCCGACGGTACCGTCACCGCCGAGACCCCAGAACTTGCAGGCGATGGTGCCCTCGGCGGAGGTGTCGGGCGCGTCCGTCTCCGGCAGGGAGAGGTTGGTCACATCGTCAACGATGCCGATGGTGAACTGACGCTTCGGGTTCTCGCTCTTGAGCTCCTCGTAGACCGCGAACACGGAGGCCGGCGGGGTGTCCTTGGAGCCGAGGCCGTAGCGGCCGCCGGTGACGACGATGTCGTTGCGGCCGGCGTTGGCCAGCGCGGTGACAACGTCAAGGTACAGGGGCTCGCCCTGTGCGCCGGGCTCCTTCGTGCGGTCGAGCACGGCGATCTTCTTGCAGGTCGCCGGGATGGCCGCGATGAGCTTGTCAGCACGGAACGGACGGTACAGGCGGACCTTCACGAGGCCGACCTTTTCGCCGTGGGCGTTGAGGTAGTCGATGACCTCCTCGGCCACGTCGCAGATGGAGCCCATGGAGATGATGACACGGTCAGCATCCGGGGCGCCATAGTAGTTGAACAGCTGGTAGTTGGTGCCGATCTTGGCATTGATCTTCGCCATGTACTCCTCGACCAGGTCCGGCACGGCGTCGTAGTACTTGTTGGACGCCTCACGGTTCTGGAAGAAGATGTCGCCGTTTTCATGGCTGCCGCGCATCTGCGGATGCTGCGGGTTCAGACCGCGCTGACGGAAGGCATTGACCGCATCCATGTCCACCATATCAGCCAGATCATCATAATCCCAGACGGCAATCTTCTGGATCTCGTGCGAGGTACGGAAGCCGTCAAAGAAGTTCAGGAACGGAACACGGCCCTTGATGGCGGCCAGATGCGCCACGGGGGACAGATCCATGACTTCCTGCACGTTGCCCTCGGCGAGCATGGCGAAGCCGGTCTGGCGGCAGGCCATAACGTCGGACTGGTCACCGAAGATGGACAGGGTGTGCGAAGCGAGCGCGCGGGCCGTCACGTGGAACACGGCCGGGAGCAGCTCACCTGCCATCTTGTACATATTCGGGATCATGAGCAGCAGGCCCTGAGAGGCGGTATACGTCGTCGTCAGAGCGCCGGCATTCAGCGAACCGTGGACAGCGCCGGCTGCGCCGGACTCTGCCTGCATTTCCTGCACACGGACCTTCGTGCCGAAGATGTTCTTACGGCCGGCGGCGGACCACTGATCGACCAGGTCGGCCATCGGGCTCGACGGGGTGATCGGGTAAATGGCAGCCACTTCCGTAAAGGCGTAGGACACGTGGGCGGCAGCATTGTTGCCGTCCATCGTAACGAGCTTTCTTGCCATAAACTTCATCTCCTATTTCTCTTATGCGTTAGCCTATATTTGTGCAATGGGTACCTATCAGCCCATTCGCGTCAATATGATAACACAGTTGCAAAAAAACGTAAATAATAGTTTTTTAATTCGTATTTCATTTTTCGAAACGTCATTATTGAAAACATGCAAGTTTCTGAGAAAAAACCGGCATTTTCACGGAAAACGCCTGCTTTTTTCGCTATTTTTTCGCTTGTGATTTCTCGCCTATTGTTATATAATATATCACTGCTGTTAAGAAAGGGGCTGTCTACATGGTCAAAATCGAACAATCGAATGGCACCATCAGCATCACCAACGAAGTATTCACAAACCTTGCAGGCGACGCCGCGACCAGTTGCTTCGGCGTGAAGGGCATGGTCGGCCGCAGCAAGGACAGCGGTCCGTTCCAGCTTCTGCGCAGAGAATCCATGTCCAAGGGCGTCAACGCCACGTTCGCCGACGACGGGAGCATCTCGCTCGAGCTGCACATCGCAGTCGATCACGGCGTGAACATTTCCGCGCTCGCCCACAGCATCATCAACGAGGTCAGCTATAAGGTCAATCAGGCCACCGGCGTGCCCGTTGCGCGTGTGGACGTGTTCGTGGATTCCATGTTCCTCGATTGAGCAGGGACATTTCGCATCGCTTCCCCTCCCGGGAGCCGCGCTTCCGGGCCATTTTCATTTCCCCCGTCGGAGGTGTACAGATTTGAGAGAAATTATTGATGCCGCAGCGCTTCGGGAGATGCTCCTGTGCGCGAACGCGGCACTGGAAGAAAACAAACAACGCATCAACGAGCTCAACGTCTTCCCTGTTCCGGACGGTGACACCGGCACGAACATGAGCCTGACGATGAACTCCGCCGCCATTGAGCTCGGCCGCAAGCAGACCGACACCGTCGGCGCCGTGGCCGACTGCGCCGCCAGCGCCCTGCTGCGCGGTGCGCGCGGCAACTCCGGCGTCATCCTGTCGCTGCTGTTCCGCGGGATCGCCAAGTCCCTCAAGGGCCGCGAGAACGCAAACGCCGCCGAGTTTGCCGCCGCCGTCTCCGCCGGTGTGGACGCCGCCTACAAAGCCGTCATGAAGCCGGCCGAGGGCACGATCCTCACCGTCAGCCGTCTGGGTGCGCAGGCCGCCGTGGAGTTTGCCAAGGAGAGCACGGACTTTGAGGCCATGCTCGAGGCGCTGCTCGCCGCTGCGCGCGAGGCACTGGCCGACACGCAGAACATCAACCCCGTGCTGCGCCGCGCAGGTGTGGTCGACGCCGGCGGCGAGGGCTTCGTACTCGTCATGGACGCCATGCTCGGCTATCTGCAGGGACGCACCGCCGCCCCCGTGACCGCGGCCGCTCCGGCTGCCGCCGCCGCACCGAAAGAGGGCGCGGATTTCTCCGAGTTCGACACCGGAGAGATCACGTTCGGCTACTGCACGGAGTTTATCGTGGCGCGTGAAAACAACAAGAGCCCCGAGCTGCTGCGCTCGTTCCTCAACAACCTCGGCGACTGCGTCGTCGTGGTCGATGACGACGAGATCATCAAGGTGCACGTGCACACGAACGTGCCCGGCGAGGTGCTGACCGAGGCGCTGACCTATGGCCCGCTCCAGACCGTGAAGATCGAAAACATGCGCAACCAGCACACTGCCCTCTCCGGCAGCGATGCCCCCGCCGCGCCCGAGGCAGAGCCCGCTGTGGCCGCGCCCGAAAAGCAGTTTGGCGTCGTGGCCGTGTCCGCCGGCGAAGGCATGGCGAACCTCTTCCGCGAGCTGGGCGTCGACCGCGTCGTCACCGGCGGCCAGACCATGAACCCCTCCACGGAGGACATCCTCACCGAGGTCAACAAGACCCCGGCGGAGATCGTGTTCGTGCTGCCGAACAACAAGAACATCATCATGGCCGCCCAGCAGTGCATTCCGCTGTCGGACAAGAAGGTCATCGTCATCCCGACCAAGACCGTGCCGCAGGGCATCACCGCGATGCTCTCGTTCGACCCGGCAAGCGCCGAGGACGTGATCGAGGCCGAGATGAGCGCCGCGATCGAGAGCGTGCACACCGCGCAGGTCACCTACGCCGCGCGCGACTCCGATTTCGACGGGCACGATATCCACAAGGGCGAGTATCTGGCGCTGATGGACGGTGCGCTGCTCGGCAGCAACGCGGACCTGGACAAGGTGCTGCTTACGATCGCCGATGCCGCCACGGATCTCGACCCCGAAATCGTCTCCATCTACTACGGTGAGGACGTGAAGGCCGATGCCGCGCAGCACGCAGCCGAGCTGATCGGCGGGCGTCTGCCGATGTCGGATGTGAACGTAGTCGACGGCGGCCAGCCGGTCTATTACTACATGATCTCGTTTGAATAAACCATGCACTATAGCAAACCGCCCCGGTTTTCACCGGGGCGGTTTGCTTTGTGTGTTCGGTTTTATCGCTCCTGCGCGCGGATCAGGTTCTTGTAGAAATCGACCGCGCCGGGCAGGCAGTTATATTCGATGTTCTCGTCGATGCCATGCATGCCCTTCATCTGCTCCGGGCCGTAGATCACGGGCGCAAAGCGCAGGCAGTTGCCGCAGATCTCCTGATAGAACTGCGCATCGGTCGCGCCGGTCATGACATAGGGGCTCACGGGCAGGCCCGGGAACGTCTCGCCGATGACCTGCTCCACCTGACGGAAGGCTTCGCCGTGGATGTCCACGGTCTCGGAGTAGTCATTGGCGTGGATGACCTCCATCTCCAGCCCGTGCTTTTCGGCAAGGCGGCGGATGATGGCAAGGCTCTCCTGCTCTCCCTGATGCGGGATGAAGCGCATGTTCGCACCCAGCGTTGCCTCCTGCGGCAGGACGTTATACGCATCGGCGCCGGACTGCATCGTGAAGGCGATCGTCGTGTGCAGCATCGCGCCTGCCTGCGCCGACACGCGCGGCAGCACGATCTTCATCAGCGGCTGGAACAGCCAGAGGTTGCCCATCACGAGCCGCAGGCCGAACGGCGCATAGGGCGCAAGGCGCGCGAACATGGCCGAGACCTCCGGCAAAAACTTTCTGCGGAACGGATCGTGCTTTTCCACGTCCGTCACGAACGCGGACAGGCGCGCGATGGGGCTGTTCGCCATCGGCGCGCTGGCGTGACCGCCGTTGCTGCGGGCGGTGAACTTCACGTCCGCCTTGCCCTTTTCAAACACGCCCACCATGGCAAAGTTGCCGGGGATGCCGCCGATTGGCTCGGTGATGATGCCGCCGCCCTCGTCGCAGACGAGAAACGGGCGCACACCGCGGCGCTTGAGCTCGGCGACGAGCTTCGGCGCGCCGTCGCCCGCCCACTCCTCCGTGCAGGACGAGGAGAGATAGACGTCGTTGGCGGGCTCATACCCGGCGGCAAGCAGCTCCTCGACCGCCTGGAAAAACGCCATGAGCGAAGCCTTGGTGTCCGACGCACCGCGTCCCCAGACCTTGCCATCGGCAATGTCGCCGGAAAACGGCGCGTGCGACCACGTGCCCTCGGCGGGCACGACGTCCTGATGGCTCATGAGCACGATCGGGCGGTCATGCGCCTTGCCCTTCCAGCAGAAGAGCAGGTTGCCGTCGATGACCGTGCGCTCAAGCTTTTCGTGCACGAGCGGGAACAGCTGCGCAAGCTGCGCGTGGAAGCGCTCAAAGCGCTCCGGGGCATAGACGTTGGCATACGACGTGGTGTCGCAGCGGATCATGGCGGCGAGCTTTTCAGCGTAAGCCATAGCGCGGTCTGCATCCGGCTGCGGCTGATAGGCGGATTTTTTCTTCGGCATGAGCACGGCGTGCGCCACCGCCGCTCCCAGCGGGGCCAGCGGTGCGAGCGCGAGATATCCGGGACGGAATTTCATTTTGTTTCACCCTCCTGATTCTGTTTGCGGTAGAGCGCGTAGGCGATGCCGATGGCCAGTGCGCCGCTCGGAACGATCATGAAGCTGGTCGAGCCCGTCAGCGACGGGACGAGCATGAACAGCACGCTCATCATGACCAGCGGTGCAATGGCAACGCGGATGTTCTTGCGGAAATACTGATACGCCATCGCGCCGAAGAGTGCGGGGACGACGTTTGCAAACGCCGGCTGGAGCACGGGGCTCTGCAGCACGGGCTGCAGCGGCACGAGCAGCGCCACGCCGAGCGCGAGTACGAGGATGGTCACGAGCGAGCTTGTCGCGATCGAGAGCGTCGAGATGATCTCGTTTTCCGCAGTGCCGGTCTTGGTGCCGGCAATGTCGCGCGCATTGACCGCGCACGGGATCTTCATGTTGATGAGGTTGCCGGTGATGAAGGCGAGGTAGCCGCCGCCCGCGCCGAGCATGGGCGTGTAGATGAGAAACTCCGCCACGCTTGCGACCGCCCACACGACGCCGACGGACAAAAAGCCCTTGCCGACGGCGCCCATGTCGGGCATCGCGCCGAGAAACGTGCCGATGAGAAACGGTGCACCGACAAGCAGCACCAGCGTGATCACGCACACGGCGCGGCCGAGCACGTGCGTGCGGCGGTTAAACTGTTCCAGATACACTTTGCGTTCGGTTTCGTTCATGATATCCCCCTCCTTACAGGCGCACGAGCACGGCCGCCGCCATGCCGATGAGCATACTGCCGGCGATGGAAAAGCTCTCGAGCCATGCCATATTCTTCTTCTCGGCCAGATACACGAACAGCGCCATCGCCGCCGCCGACACGGCCACGACCACCAGCGGCGTCCAGTCGCCGACGCAGGTGAACAGCCCCTCGCCGGACACGAACGCACCGATGTAACTGCCGATGTACGCGCAGACGAGGCCGATGAACATGGCCGTCATGGCGCTGTCGCCGAAGCCGACGCCGGAGGCGGATTTCGCCCCGTCGTTGCCGAGGCGCCTGAGGTAGCGCTTGTTGAAGAAGATGGACAGGAGCATACCCCAGATGATGCAGAAGCTCATCAGCAGGGCGATCGTCGTGAAGGCCTGCGGCGTCATTTCGGCGGCGGACAGTGCGTGCATACCGACCTGCTCGGCGGCAGCCTGCGCGACCTGCGTCTCATAATGCAGCGCGCCGATGACGGACAGGCGCAGCCACGGCCACGGCGTGCCGAGGCTGCCGGACAGGGCGATGACGCCGAGCAGGATGCCGACGCTCGGCAGGACCGAGAATGTGGCGCTCGACGTGATGGCGCGCTTCATGCGTGCGGGGTCCATGCCGATGGCCAGACCCGCGCGGTACGAGCGCACAAGGAACACGACGCACACCGCCGCGACGAACGCGATGATGCCGCCGCAGATCGCGTACATAGGTGCGCTGTTGAGCTGGGCTAAGATGTTGTTCATAAATGTTCTCCTCCCCGGTAACGGCCGGTATCCGTATATGAAAAGGCCCGCATGGCATACACCGTGCAGGCTTTTTTCACAGCTTATTGCGCGCCGCCGGCCGGCCCGGATACAGCCGGGCGGATGTTGGACGCGGTCAGGTAAGACTGAAACAGCAGCATGCCCGCAATTGCGACCAGCATGAGCTGCTGCGCGCCGGCGCGGTCATCCGGCAGGGCGGTGATGCACAGGAACGCCGCAAACTGGCTCCAGAAAATGCTCTTGACGGCTTTCGGGCGGCCATAGGCAAAGCCCGCAAGCTGATAAAACGCGATCAGCGCGGCGCACAGCGCCAGGATCTCGACCGCATAGGCAGAGATGGTGGGGTTGATGATGTTGACCTTATAGCTCACGATCAGCCAGAACACGAGCAGCACCATCGGCATGGACACACCCACGAGCGCGCCGGCGTCATTCTCCCGCTCACCGGGGGCGAGCATCTGGCGCGCGAACACCACACCCGTCACGACTGCAAGCACGGCAAGCACCCGCTGCAGGCCGGGCTCGGAGAGCGCGCCGCTGCTCAGCAGCAGCCAAAGGCCGCCGAGCGCGAGCATCGCGCCAAGCAGGACACCGCCGACCGCGCGCGCACGCTTTGACGCCGCGAACGCCGCGGGAAGCGAATCCGGAAAGCTGGTGTGCGGCTGATTCTTTACCCGGAAGCACACGACGGCCAGCACCGCCGCGGCAACGGCGATCATCAGCGCGACGACGTACGGCCAGATGCTTCCGTGTACGGCAAGGCCGGTCTCGGCCTCAAAGCAGGCCTGATCCTGCAGCCAGCGAAAAAAGATCCCGAATGCTGACAGCACAGCTGTACAGCAGCAGATCACCCAAGCATTTTTGCGCATAACAAACTACCTGTCCCAATACATATTTAATAGACCTATTTTATACTGGTTTCCCCGCTGCGTCAAGGCGCAAAACGCCCCGCGCAGCAGAAAGGAGGCGGTGCGGATGCGCAGGGTCTTCCTGCTGTCGCTGCTGCTCGTGGCGCTGTCGCTGCTGATCCCGTGGCTCGCGGTCACGCTCGCTCCCGCCGGCGGGGCGGCTTCCCTGCCCGTCCCGTCCGTGCCGGTGTCGGACACCGTCGCGCCCGACGGCACAACGCCGATCACGGCGCTGTGCGGCGATGCGCTCATCGAAACGACCATGGCCGACTGGCTGCCCGGTGTGGTGGCCGCCGAGATGCCTGCCTCCTTCGCGCCCGAGGCGCTGCGGGCACAGGCCGTCGCCGCGCGTACCTACATCCTCCAGCGCGTGCGCGGCGGCGCTGCAAACCATCCGGAGGCCGGTGTCTGCGACCGGTACACCTGCTGCTGCGCACACAAGGACGACGAGGCACTGCGCGCGCAGTGGGGCAAGGATTATGCGCGCAACATGGCGCGCATCCGGCAGGCCGTTGCCGACACGGACGGGCAGTATCTCGTCTACGACGGGCAGCTCATCCGCGCGGTGTTTCACGCCGCGTCCGCCGGGGCGACCGAGTGCAGCGCCGCACTCTGGGGCGGCGATGCGCCGTATCTTGTGAGCGTGTCCTCCCCGGAGACGGCGCAGGACGTGCCGAACTATGTCTCTACAGCCGTGATCGCAGCCGACGCCGTGCAGGATGCCGTGCTGGACCGTTATCCGGACTGTGTGCTCGGCGACGATCCGAGCGCGTGGTTCGGCACGCCGGTGCTCGATGACAGCGGCCGCGTGGCGAGCATCCCCGTCGGCTCGGAGACGCTCACGGGTGCGCAGGTGCGCGCGCTCTTTTCCCTGCGCTCGGCAGCGTTTACCGTCACGTACGGCAGCGGAGCGTTCACCTTCACCGTCACGGGCAGCGGTCACGGCGTCGGCATGAGCCAGTACGGCGCGAACGTCATGGCAGCGCACGGCAGCGGCTACGCCGACATCCTCGCGCACTACTACCCCGGCACGGCGCTCATCCGCGCCGAAGGCTGAACGAAGCACGAAAAAAGAGACGTCCGGAGACGTCTCTTTTTCTTATTTTATGCTCACTTTTGCACCGTGGGGTCGGTGTACGTGTTCTCGTCCACATAGTAAACTGTCATGTCTGCGGTCGCGATGAGCTTGTCCGTATCGTCGAACACCTCCGCCGTGACAAGGCCGGTCGTGCGGCCTTCCTTGACCACGCGGCCGCGCGCCACAAGCTTTTCCGTGTCCTTGGCGCGGCGCAGGAAATGGATGTTACTGTCAAGCGTCACGGTGATGCGCCCGCCGGTGCGCGCGGCGACGCCGGTCGCCACGTCGCAGAGCGTGAAGATCAGCCCGCCGTGCGCCATGCCGAGCGGGTTGAGACTCTCCTGTGCGAGCTTGACCTCGACAACGCTGGTGCCGTCGCCGACCTCGGTGACGACGATGTGGTTGTGGGAATTGAAGCCCTCGAACTCATTATAACGAAACGGGTCGAGATAGACCGCCTTGTTTTCCGTCTGCATATTCTGTGCCATATTGGGGTACGCCTCCGTCCAGATTACATTCAGGGCGTTATCATACCACGTTCGCACGTTTTCGTCAAAACAATTTTTCCTTCCCGCACCTGCGCCGTGACCACATCGCCGCGCCGGAGCGAGCCGTCGAGCAGCATCCCCGCCGCCTGATCGGCGATCGTGCTCTGGATCGCCCGGCGCAGCGGCCGCGCCCCGTACACGGGGTCGTAGCCCGTCGCCGAGAGCGCATCGAGCGCCGCATCCGGCACGCGCAGCTCTACGCCCGCGCGCTCCATGCGCCGGTTGACCGTGCCGAGGAGCTTTTGCGCGATCCGGCGGGTATCGGCGCGCGTGAGCTTGTGAAAGACGATGATCTCATCGACGCGGTTGAGAAACTCCGGACGGAACGTCTTTTTCAGATCGGACATGACCATGCTGCGGATCTCGGCATCCGTGCGCCCCGCATCCGCGCCCGTCTGCTGTGCAAAGCCGAGACTGCGGCGGCTGTCGGTGATGGCCTTCGCCCCGACGTTCGAGGTCATGACCACGACCGCATTGCGGAAATTCACCTTGCGCCCGAGCGAGTCCGTAAGCTGCCCGTCCTCCATCACCTGCAGTAGGAGATTGAAGACGTCCTCGTGCGCCTTTTCGATCTCGTCGAAGAGCACGACGGCATAGGGCTTACGCCGCACCTTTTCCGTGAGCTGACCGCCCTCCTCGTGCCCGACATACCCCGGCGGCGAGCCGATGAGCCGCGAGACGCTGTGCCGCTCCATATACTCCGACATATCCACGCGGATGAGCGCCTGCTCATCGCCGAAGAGCGCCTCAGCCAGCGCGCGGCAGAGCTCCGTCTTGCCGACGCCGGTCGGTCCGAGGAAGAGAAAGCTGCCGATCGGCCGGTTCGGATCGCCGAGCCCGACGCGGCTGCGGCGGATGGCGTTCGAGACTGCGCACACCGCCTCCTCCTGCCCAACGACGCGGCGGCGCAGCGACGCCTCCATCTGCAACAGCTGCTGACTCTCGCTCGATGTGATGCCCGCGACCGGGATGCCCGTCCAGAGCGAGACGATCTCGGCCACGTCCTCGCCCGTCACGGCGCGCACAGAGCCGGAATTGGCCTGCTCCCAGTGGCTGCGCTGCATGCGCAGCTCCGCACGCAGCTTCTGTTCACGTTCCCGCAGGGCGGCCGCACGCGCAAAATCCTGCGCACGCACGGCGCGTTCCATCTCCGCCGCTGCGGCGGCGAGCTGCGTCTCGAGCGTGTGCACCCGCTCGGGCTGCACCAGTGCCTGCATCCGCACACGTGAGGCCGCCTCGTCGACGAGGTCAATGGCTTTGTCCGGCAGCCAGCGCTCGCCGATATAGCGCACCGAGAGCGCGACAGCTTTGTCGAGCGCCTCGTCCGTGATCTTCAGGCGGTGGTGCGCCTCGAGCCGCGCGCGCAGGCCGCGCAGGATCTGCAGGCTCTGCTCGGGCGTTGGCTCTGCGATACGCACGGGCTGAAAGCGCCGCTCGAGCGCCGCGTCCTTTTCAATATACTTGCGGTACTCCTCAAGCGTCGTCGCGCCGATGATCTGCAGCTCGCCGCGCCCGAGTGCGGGCTTGAGGATGTTCGCCGCGTCGATCGCGCCCTCGGCAGAGCCCGCGCCGACGATCGTGTGCAGCTCGTCGATGAAGAGGATGACGCTGCCTGAACGCTGCACCTCCTGCAGGACGCATTTGACGCGCTCCTCAAAATCGCCGCGGTACTTTGTGCCCGCAAGCATGGCCGTCAGATCCACGCTCACGATGCGCTTGCACTTCAGGTCCTCGGGCACACTGCCGTCGGCGATGCGCTGCGCGAGCCCCTCGGCCACCGCCGTCTTGCCGACGCCGGGCTCGCCGATGAGCACGGGGTTATTCTTGCTGCGGCGCGAGAGGATCTGGATGGCGCGCTCGATCTCGCGGTCGCGGCCGATGACCGGATCCATACGTCCGGCTGCGGCAAGCTCCGTGAGGTCGCGGCCGTACTGGTCGAGCGTTTTCGTCTCGGCAGCGCGGCGCGGCTGTGCGCGCGGCGCGCCCTGCTGCGGCCGGGGCTTATACTCCGGGCGGCCGAAGACGTCCATGATGTCCGTATAGATCTTGTTGAGGTCGCCACCCGCCGCCACGAGGATACGCGCCCCGGCGCTGTCCGCCTCGCGGAGGATACCCATGAGCAGGTGCTCCGTGCCGACATAGCAGTGACCGAGACGGTTGGAATCCTCGGCGGCCAGCTCGATGACGTGCCGCGCGCGGGGGCTGAGTCCCTGCTCGGGCGTGCCGGGCACGCCGCGCCCGACCGTCTCCGTGACCATGCGCGTGAGCACGGAATCGGTAAGCGCATTGTCCGCCAGAATGCGCGCGCCGAGCCCCTCCCCCTCCCGGATGATCCCGAGCAGGATATGCTCCGTGCCCACATAACTGTGCCCCATTCCCGCCGCCGCATCGTGTGCCTTGCGGATCGCCGTGGATGCCCGCTGTGTAAACCTTTCGCTGCCGCGCATAGATCGTTTGCCTCCTTCGCCGGTCATACGCCTCTATTATCCTCCGGCCGGCGCAAGGAATGTGCCGAATCCGGGAAACTGATTTGTATTATTTCCACGTCTTCCCGGGTTTTAATCAGCACACATTTTCGAATTTCGAAAATGACGGTTGATTTTTCGGATTTTTGTGCTACAATGACTCCATGCCAGAAGAAGAGAAGTCTGGTCAAAAACATAGGAGGTAATTACAATGGCTTTTGTTATCAGCGACGATTGCGTCATGTGCGGCACCTGCGCCGCCAACTGCCCGGCTGAGGCGATTTCCGAGGGCAATGGCAAGTACGTCATCAACGCGGACAGCTGCATGGAGTGCGGCACCTGCGCTGCCAACTGCCCGGTGGGCGCGATCTCCGTCGACTAAGTTCCGCTCGGAGAACAACGCAAGCGAATGAGGCGATATGCAAGCTGCATATCGCCTCTGTCTATATGACGGCAACGGAAGGAGCGTGCGCCATGACCCAACCGGAATATGACGACCTGTGGCCCGGCGGACCGCGCTTTGTGCGCTCCGGCGCGGGGTTTGCCCTCGGCACGGACAGCGTGCTGCTGGCCGATTTTGCGGCGCAGCGCCGCGCACGGCGCATTGCCGACCTCGGCTGCGGTGCGGGCGTGCTGACGGTGCTGCTGCTGCGCGCGCTGGAGCAGGCGACCGCCGTCGGCATTGAACTGCAGCCGGACGCGGCGCAGCTCGCGCGCGACAACATCAGAGCAAACGGTCTGAGCGGCCGGGCGCAGATCCTCTGCGCCGACCTGCGCGCGCACCGCACGCTGCTCCCCGCCGGGAGCTTCGACCTCGTCGTTGCAAACCCACCGTATTTCGCCGCCGGCAGCGGCTACACCTCACCCGACCCCATGCGGGCGCACGCGCGCGACGAGCGCACCTGCACCATGCAGGACATCTGCACCGCCATGGCCTATCTCACGCGCTGGGGCGGCTCGGCCGCGCTCGTGCACCGGCCGGAGCGGCTCAGTGAGCTGCTGTGCGCGCTCACGGCCGCGGGGCTCGAGCCCAAGCGCCTGCGCACCGTGGCATACAAGGCCGACGCCGCGCCCAACCTCGTACTGGTCGAGGCGCGCCGCGGCGGAAAGCCGGGTCTCACCGTTTTACCGCCGCTGGCGCTGTGTACGCCCGACGGCGCGGACTCGGACGAGATCCGCAGAATTTATCACAGGAGGACGCAACCATGAGCGGAACACTGTATCTGGTCGGCACGCCGATCGGCAACCTCGGCGACCTGTCCGTGCGCGCGCTGGAGACGCTGCGCAGCGCCGACTTCATCGCCGCCGAAGACACGCGCGTGACTGCAAAGCTGCTCAACCACTTTGAGATCAGAAAGCCGTGCGTGAGCTACTACGAGCACAACAAGTACGCCAGCGGTGAGAAGATCGTCGCGCGGCTGCTCGCGGGCGAGACGTGCGCGCTCGTGACCGACGCCGGCATGCCCGCCATCTCCGACCCCGGCGAGGACATCGTGCGCCAGTGCGCCGAGCAGGGCATAGACGTGCAGGTCATCCCCGGTCCCTGCGCCGCCATCGCCGCGCTGGCCGTGTCCGGCTTGCCGACGCAGCAGTTTTGCTTCGAGGGCTTTCTCGCCGTGAGCGGGAAGACCCGCCGCGAGCATCTGCAGCGGCTGCAGGGCGAGACGCGCACCATGATCTTCTACGAAGCGCCGCACAAGCTGCTGCGCACGCTCAGCGACCTGCGCGATACGTTTGGCGGCGAGCGGGAGATCACGCTCGCGCGCGAGCTGACAAAGCTGCACGAGCAGACGCTGCGCACGACGCTCGACAGCGCCGTGGCATACTTCACCGAAAACGCGCCGAAGGGCGAATTCGTGCTCGTGCTGCGCGGCGCGCCCGAGCGCTCCGAGCCCGAGGTCACGGCCGAGCAGGCGCTGGAGATCGTGGCGCGCTACCGCAGTGAGGGCCGCGCGCTCAAGGAGGCGTGCAAGCTTGCCGCCGCCGACACCGGCTTCGGCAAAAACGAATTGTATCAGATGGCGCTCAACATCTGAGCATGATGGAATCGGTTTCTATCTCAAAATTATTTTGATTTTGGCGAAAAAAAGTCCCCTGACCTGAGGTCAGGGGACTTTTTTCAGCTCCGCTCAGAGCTTTTCGTTCATGGCGCGGATGCAGTCGGGGCAGATGTTCTTGCCCTTGTAGTTGATGATGTCCTTCGCGTTGTCGCAGAAGATGCAGGCCGGCTGATACTTGCGCAGGATGATGGACTCACCATCCACGAAAATCTCGATGCGGTCCTTCTCCTCGATGCCGAGCGTTCTTCTCAGCTCGATGGGAAGCACGATACGGCCGAGCTCGTCAACTTTTCTAACAATACCGGTAGATTTCATAAAAGTGTCCTCCAATACGTATGGGATAAGGGAAAGGATGACTCAAAAATCATTCATTTCAACAACTGCATTATACCAAAGGTTGTCAAAATGTCAACGGATTCGACAAACGTTCACAGCTAATTTACGTTTTTCTACCATTTGCATATTTTGGTTCCCTTGCGCATAATATGTTTTTGTGAACAATCACCGAAAACTTAAAATTTTTTATAGAAAGGAGCGACCACGATGGCACTATCCCGGATATGGGTCAGCATGATATGCGTCGCGCTGGCCTTCGGCGCGGCGTCCGGACGTGGTGCGCAGCTCGGCGCGGCGGCGGCGCAGGGCGTGCAGCAGGCAGTGGATTTCTGCCTGACGGTTGGCGGTATGATCTGCCTGTGGTCGGGCGTGATGGAGCTCATGCGGCGCTGCGGCATCGCAGGCGGACTGTCGCGGCTGCTGCGGCCTGTGCTGCGGCGGCTGTTCCCGCACGCCGCGCGCGATGCGCAGGCGCTCGATGCGCTGAGCATGAACGTGAGCGCGAATCTGCTCGGGCTCGGCAACGCAGCGACACCGGCCGGTGTGCGCGCGGCGCAGGCAATGGCGCGCGATCTGCGCGGCGACACCGCCAGCGACGAGCTGTGCCTGCTTGTGGTGCTCAACACGGCCTCGATCCAGCTGCTGCCGGTCACGATCGCCGCCGTGCGCGAGGCGGCGGGCGCAGCCGTGCCGTTCGACATTCTGCCCGCCGTGTGGGTGAGCTCGCTCTGCTCGGTCACGGCGGGCCTGCTGGCCGGAAAGGGGCTCGCGCGCATATGGCCGTGAGCGAGGTGCTGACACTGACCGTGCCGCTGCTGCTGGCCGGAGTCGGGCTCTGCGGCGTGCTGACCGGGACGGACGTGTTCTCCGCGCTGACTGACGGCGCGCGCGACGGGCTGAAAACCGTCATGCGCATCTTCCCTGCGCTTGTGGCGCTGCTGACCGCCGTGAGCATGCTGCGCGCATCCGGCGCGCTCGAGGCGCTCACGCGGCTGTGTGCGCCCATACTGGCGCGGCTCGGCATCCCGCCGGATACGGCGATGCTGCTGCTCGTGCGGCCGATCAGCGGCAGCGGTGCGCTGGCCGCCGCAAGCGACATTATCCAGACCTACGGCGCAGATTCCCGCATCGGGCGCACCGCCGCCGTCATGCTCGGTTCAACCGAGACGACGTTCTACGTGCTGGCGGTCTATTTCGGCGCATGCGGCATCCGGCACAGCCGCTGGGCGATCCCCGCCGCCATCGTCGCCGACGTGACCGGCTTTGTCACGGCCGCGGCGCTGGTGCGCTGTCTCTGGGGTACATAGGCAGACGACAAAGTGCACAAAAGCAGACGGTGAGGTTGATATTTTCTTGACAAAACGCCTATTTTGCAAAAATACGCACTTTTTGCTTTACAAAGCCGGCGGAATGTGTTATAAAATAATCACGTTAGTTAATAAATTAACTCAACGTTCTTCCGATTTCTTTTCTCTTCTTATTTTTGCTCTCTCGACAGCAACGTGTCGCCACTCTCCGGCGGCACGTTGTTGCCGTTTCCGGACCCATACGAACAAGCTGCCCTCCCCCGTATGCGCGGGAGAGGGCAGCTTGTGTTATATGCTGCAAGAATCACATTTTTTCCGGTGCGGTCACGCCGATGATGCCCAGACCGATCTCGAGCACGCAGCGCGTCGCGTCGGCCAGCTTCAGGCGGGCGTCGCGCACGAGGGGCTCTGCGTCCTTGATGCGGCAGACATTGTAGAAGCGGTGGAAACGCGCGGCCAGCTCCGTCACATAGCGGTTGATGCGGCTGGGATCGTAATCGCGCGCAGCGAGGTGGATCTCCTCCGGGAGCATGGCGAGCTGCTTGATGAGCTCGCGCTCCTGCGGCATCGAGAGCAGCGCTGCGTCGACATCCGCCGCGGCAGGCACGGTGCAGCCGGTCTCCGCCATGGCAGCCAGCAGCGTGCAGATGCGCGCGTGCGCGTACTGGACGTAGTAGACGGGGTTTTCGCTGTCCTGCCGCACGGCGAGGTCGAGGTCAAACTCGAGGTGCGTGTCCGGCTTGGCGTTGAAGAAGAAGCGGCAGGCGTCCACGCCGATCTCGTCCATGAGGTCGGCGAGCGAGAGCGCCTTGCCCGTGCGCTTGGAGACCTTGACGATCTCGTCGCCGCGCATGAGGCGCACCATCTGCATGATGAGGAAATCGAGCTTGCGTCCCTCAAGGCCGAGCGCGGGCGCGCGCATGGTCGCGGCAAAGCGGATGGCGTGGCCGTGATGATCGGCGCCCCAGACATCGATGACGCGGTCAAAGCCGCGCTCGATAAATTTGTTGCGGTGGTAGGCGATATCGACCGCGTAGTAGGTATAAAAGCCGTTCGAGCGGCGCAGGACCTCGTCCTTATCGGCGCCGAGGTCGGTGTTGCGCAGCCAGAGCGCGCCGTCTTTTTCATACGTCAGGCCGGCATCCGTGAGCAGCTGCACGGTCTCGGCCACGTAGCCGGAGCTATGCAGGCTGCTCTCGAGGAACCACTGGTCAAAGTGGATGCGGTAGCGCTCGAGATCGCGCTGCATGCGCGCGATGTTGTACGGCAGACCGAAGGCCACGAACGCCGCGCAGCGCTCGGCGCTCGGCACGGTGAGGTACTTGTCGCCGTCGCGCTCATAGATGAGCCTGGCAAGCGCCTTGATGTCGTCGCCGTGGTAGCCGTTGTCCGGGAATTCGACCGCGTCCTCACCCTCGATGAGCTGGAGGTAGCGCGCCTCGATGGACTTGCCGAACAGGTCGACCTGATTGCCGGCGTCATTGACATAGAATTCGCGCCAGACATTGTAGCCCGCGCGCTCGAGCACGGACGCGAGCGCGTCGCCGAGCACGCCGCCGCGCGCGTTGCCGATCGTCATGGGGCCGGTGGGATTGGCGGACACGAACTCCACCATGACTTTCTCCCCGTGACCGTCGTCCACGCGGCCGTAGTCCGCGCCGGAGCTCTCGACGGCGGACAGCACGTCCTGATACCACTTGTCGGACAGGCGGAAGTTCAAAAAGCCCGGGCCTGCCGCCTCAACGCCGGAAAACCACGAGCCGCCGAGCTCCATGTGCGCAATGAGCGCCTCGGCGATCTTGCGCGGCGCCATGTGCATGGTCTTGGCCGATGCCATGGCATGGTTTGCGGCAAAGTCGCCGTTGGCGGCGTCCTTCGGCTGCTCAACGCTGCCGCGGATCTCCGCGCCCTCGGGCAGCTCGCCCGCGGCGATGGCACGCAGATATGCTTCCCGGATGCACGCATCCACAGCGGCGCGTGCCTGTTCGATTCGATTGGCCATAATCAGTTACCCTCTATTCTATAATCTTTATTGTTCTCTGACAGTGATCCTGAGCCGGTTGCGGTTGGCGCAGGCGTGGTCAAAATCCACAACGTACAGCAGCTCCAGCACGCCGCCTCGCTCACCGAGCGTGGAGCGGTAGCGCTGCGTCTCCAGTCCGACCGTGCTCGTGCCGTACGGCGTCTGGTACAAAAACGTGTTGCGCGTGCCGGGGGCAAAAACCATCCGGCTCGTGACGGTGCCGGTGCGCTTGAGCACGGCGTTTGACGGCGTAAAGGTGATGGTGGTGAGCGTGCCGGCCATGCCGGTCAGCTCGCTCTCGGGATAGGTGAGCATGCCGCAGCCGTCGACGCAGGTATATTCCCCGTCGGTCGAAAACTGCACCAGTTCGTCCGGCTCCTGCTCCAGAACATCCGCCTGAGCGCCCTCGATCGTGATAATGACCCGCATACGCCGCCTCCTTTGCATAATTGTGCGATTCTATTACTATATACTGTTTTGTCCAACTTCGCAACAGAAAAATGGTGTAGAATTTCCCGTCACCGTTTGCTATAATGGTAGCATAAGCGCATCCGCCGCCGACCGCTGCGGATGCCAGCCATTTTTCGGGGGCGCTGCTCCCGTCGGGAGGGATGACCGGATGAACATTGAGCTCACCGACAAGGAGTTCCGGCGGCTGCTGGATCTCGTCTATATCGGCAACTGGATCCTTAACTCCACGCGCGAGAAAGACCGGTTTGAGGACTATGATATTTTGCAGGAGAAGCTCTTTGCGCTGTGCGCCAGAAACGGCATGAGCGCGCTCATCTCCCGCTGGCAGGGGCATATCTTCCCCTCGCAGGCTTACGAAAACGGCGGCATCCACGAGGCCATCGCCGACTATGAGGACGCCGTGTTTTTCGACATTCTGGCCGAGGAGCTCGCGCGGCGCGATCTCGGCTGTCTCGACGGCGAGCCCACCGATCTGACCGAGCTCAACGCGCGCATGGATGAATACATGGATGAGTTTGAAAAGTCCGGCGTGGAAAATCTGGTGATCGAGGCGTGAGCACGCGCACGATCGAGACGCCCATCGGCGCGCTGACGCTCACCGCGTCGGCGGACGCTGTCACGGCCGTCCGCTTCGGCGCGCAGGGCGCGCGGGACGCTTCGGCGCTTCTTGACGCGGCCGAGGCGCAGCTGCGCGAATACTTTGCGCGCACGCGGCGCACGTTTGACCTGCCGCTCGATCCGCGCGGCACGGCGTTCGAGCTGCGCGTGTGGACGGCGCTGCGCACGATCCCCTACGGCGAGACACGCAGCTACGGCGCGATCGCCGCCGCCATCGGCAGCCCGCGGGCAGCGCGCGCCGTCGGCATGGCAAATCACCGCAACCCGCTGCCGATCCTCATCCCCTGCCACCGCGTCATCGGTGCGGACGGCTCGCTCATGGGCTATGCCGGCGGGCTGGAGACAAAGCGCCGCCTGCTGGCACTGGAAGGGATCACACATTTAAAATAAACAACCAATCGAATAACCGATCGAAAACGCGGCCGCCGGAAAAATCCGGCGGCCGCGCTGTTTTTTGCATAGCGCATAGTTTTCGCGTGTGCGGTCATACTGTGCGCAGGAGATGAGGACAATGCGCATGAGCAGCGATGAATATGCGGCCTTTGTCGATTCGCTCTCGCCGCGCTCGCCCATCTGGGGCGATCTGCTGCGCGCGGGGCTGGTCGGCGGCGTGATCTGCACGCTCGGGCAGGCGCTGACAGACCTGTACACAGCCTGCGGCGCAGCGGCGGAAACGGCGGCAGCCTGGTGCTCGATCACGCTGGTGTTTCTCGGCGCGCTGCTGACAGGGCTCGGCGTTTACGACGATCTGGCGCGCTTTGCCGGAGCTGAGTCGCTGGTGCCGATCACGGGCTTTGCCAACGCCGTCGTATCGCCGGCGCTGGAATTCAAGACCGAGGGGCTCGTCACGGGCACGGCGGTGAAGATCTTCACGATCGCAGGGCCGGTGATCGTCTACGGCATCGGCGCAAGCGTGGTCTACGGGCTGATCCTCGCCGTATGCGGCATCCACTGACAAGGAGGATAATATGAACGATCACAAAAACGGCGGGCGCAAGAGCGCACCGGTGCAGACCGGGCACGACCACCGCGCCGGAAAGCGCGAGCGCAGCGACACCGGGCATATGCCAGCACCTGACGCCGTGCCCAAAAGCAAGGCGCACGCGCCGGACGGCATCTCCGGCTACTGGGAATAAGGACGCCCGGCTTGAATGGGAGCATTTGCTTTCGTCCATGCTCCGCATAGGCAAAAGCGGCCGCTGAGTTTGCCAAAGAACCTCGTAGAGTTTCGCCGCCAGAGCGGCGAAAGAAAGTCCGATCATTTTCTTCGGCGACATGTGCGGCGAAGAAAA